>Ga0182739_1000360_pt1 | contig 65783 bp, 47 predicted proteins | sample eDN5th30CBELigBY_FD_128873 | JGI IMG/M metagenome (GOLD analysis project Ga0182739, IMG submission 128873) | Enriched backyard soil microbial communities from Emeryville, California, USA - eDNA 5th pass 30_C BE-Lig BY (version 2) (version 2) | ecosystem: Environmental > Terrestrial > Soil >... | reverse complement strand
CTGCGGATGGAACAGGCAACATCGCAATCAACAACAGCTGGCTAGGAACAGAATTGTCTCTAGTGAAGTCAGGCAATGGCACAACGCTACTAGATTCCTCAGAGCAGACGGTTGAGATAGCTGCACGTCCTGTAACGCCAAGTGAAGTGGATACGACTGATGAGACGTACCCGAATGCAGGAGACGGAAGTATTACAGGCGTAACAACAGCGATGGAGTACAAGTCAGCTACATCTAGCACTTGGACAGCTGTAACAGGCACGAGCGTAACAGGTCTTGAACCAGCAAGCTACGAGGTGCGTGTGAAAGCAACAGCAACTGCGTTCGCGTCGTCACCAGTAACGGTGACTGTTGGAAGTACACCAGCAACACCAGAGGTAACACCGACAGCAAGCATTGACTACGCTGCAGAGAAGCTAACAGGTTTAACACCAAACGGTGCTTATAAAGTTAACGGTACTGCGGTAACAGCGGATGGAACAGGCAGCATCGCAATCAACAACAGCTGGCTAGGAACTGAATTGTCTCTAGTGAAGTCAGGCAATGGCACAACATTACTAGATTCCGCAGAGCAGACAATTGAGATTCCGGCACGCTCAGGGGCGCCATTAGTTACAGCTAATGATGTATCCAATATCATCACCAATCTTGATACAACAATGGAATACTCGATTAATGGAGCACTATTTGTACTGTATGATGGAAAAACAAAGCCAAGACTTAATGGATCGGCTACTGTAGTCGTGAGAGTTGCAGCTACAGTAACACAATTTGTTAGTGAAGAGATCACGCTAAACTTTACAACTAATCCGACCACTGAAACAGATACTGTTCCAGAGTCAGAACAAGAACTAAACAACAATGATGAGAATGCTGATGCATCAGTAGAGGTTATCGTTAATGGAAAGGTAGAAAAGGCGGGGACAGCTCGTACAGTAGAAGTGAATGGCGTTAAGCAGACTACGATTGTGTTGGATGAAGAGAAGCTGCAGCAGAAATTAGAGACAGAAGGACGCAATGTCGTTGTCACTATACCTGTAGTTGCTACATCTGAGATTATTGTTGGTCAATTAACTGCTCAAATGGTACAAAATATTCAAAATCAAGAGGGCACAATTGTACTGCAAACGTCTAAAGGAAGCTACACTTTACCTAGTGATCAAATTAGTTTGACTAATCTCGTCAATCAGCTAGGAGGTCAACCAGCACTTGAAGATATCGAAATCAGTGTGACCATAACTGAAACCACAGCTTCGGGCAAGCAGCTAGCAGCTGATACAGCTAGTAAAGGTGGTTTTGAAATCGCAGCTGCTCCAATTGAGTTTGTATTGACTGCAACGTATGGTGGTAAGACGATAGAGATCAGTCAGTTTAATGCATACGTAGAGCGGAGAATCACTCTGCCAGCAGGAACGAATGCTGATCGCGTTACAACTGCTGTAGTCATAGAAGCTGATGGTTCTGTACGCCATGTACCGACTACTGTCAATGTTGAAGGCACTCAATATCAAGCTATTATTAATAGCTTGACGAACAGCATGTATACATTAATTTGGAATCCAATTAGCTTTGCTGACATGGAGAAGCATTGGGCCAAGGATGCAGTTAATGATATGGGCTCTAGACTTATTGTAAATGGGATTAGCGACAGTGTGTTTAATCCTGATGCAGACATAACTCGTGCAGAGTTTGCCGCAATTATTGTACGTGGTTTAGGCTTGAAAATAGGTGTCGGCAGCAATCCATTCACCGATGTTGCATCTGGTAAATGGTATGAAGGAGCGATTCAGACTGCTGTATCCTACGGGTTAATTACTGGCTATAACGATGGAACCTTCCGTCCAAATGATAAAATTACACGCGAACAAGCGATGTTAATCATTGCAAGAGCGATGAAGCTAACTGGACTTGCTGCTAAGACTGGTGAAGTAGATGTTACCGCAGTGCTAAATTCATTCACTGACAATGGGAAGTTGTCGGGTTGGGCGAAGGATGATGTAGCACTAGTAGTAGCTTCTGGTCTTGTTAAAGGTAATGGAGGCAAGTTAGCTGCACAAGCATTTATTACTCGCGCAGAGGTAGCGACCATTATCCAGCGGCTACTAAAGCAATCTGAGTTGATTTAGTAACTAATAGAAAGAGAAAGCCTAGAAATGTTGGTTAATATCCGACGTTTCTAGGCTTTCGTACTTTCCACGATTTAATAGCGGAATTTCTCTCGATATTGTGTTGGCGATAAGCCGGTTGCTTTACGGAAAGCTTTGGAGAAATAATGTATAGAGGAATAACCGAACTTCTCAGCCAGCTCGGTAACGCTAGAATTACTAAAGCAAAGCTCTTCGGCGATACGCTGCATTTGTAGCTTTGATAAATACTCATTGGGCGTGTAGCCCGTATCCCTTTTGAACAACTCATGAAATCTACTTTTTCCAAGTCCAAGCTCCTCAGCCCATTCATATAGCTTGAATTCGTCAAAATGGGGTGAGGCAGTTTCAATTTGCGATAATATTTTTTGAATTCTAGCATCGAACTGTGTCTCCTGCACTAAAGCATAACTTAAAAATTGATGCAGAAAGCTCTGAAAAGCGCCGTTGTAACGAAGAAAATTCCAACTATTTGTATTAGCTAACGTTTCAACTGAAGGAGTAAAGCTATTGAAATAGGAAATCCAAACAGCAATATTGCTAATTCTAGTCAGCTCACGGATTGGTAATTGCGGAGATGGAGCGATTAAGGTCGGCTGCATGCGCTCCACTGCTTCAAAGTAATGCTTCTGATACTGAAAATGTGGACGTGGTAAAGCTGTCCAATCAAAATAAGCACAGCGCTGCACCATTGGCTTATCACCATCAGACGTCCATTGGTGAACATCGCCTGCCGCAATATATACGAGGGTGCCAGCTTCAACGTGATAGGTTTGATGATTTAGCATTAGCGTGCCTTTGCCCTCTTCGATCAAAATAATTGCACTAGCATAGCATATACGTATCGGACATTGCTCCTTTGGACCAAATAAGTATTTTTGTGCAAATAGCAGCAAAGGATTAAAGCTTGAAGACGGGGTAGGAAAGTCTACTTGAAAAGAGTAAATCGGAATTCGCATTATCATCACCTGCAATCGGTTTAGTATGGTCAGTTACGATGTCTACCCTTGTTGCTTTATCTATGACTATGACATTGGAAAATAGATTAATTGAAGAGATTATATCATCAATTTTAATCCATTAACACGAATTCGAAAATCGGAAAATAAGACAAATCAATATGCCATCGTACAAAGACAGTTGATTAGGAGAGATTTATAATGAGCCTAACGGTGGAGCTAATTCTGTAAGCACAGGGAGGAATGATGATGGGGTGCACTGATACTCATTTAAGAGCTGAGAAGAAATGATCAGTGATCATAAATTAAGACTAAAAATGCCGACCTCTTGGTGGGGAAATATGTGGAGAGAAGCTTTGCCATCAGGTAATGGTGAGCTTGGTGCTGCGGTATATGGTGGTGTGAAGGAAGAAACAATCATGATTACCCATGAAAATTTGTGGCATTGGGGGAGAAAGGATCCCTTGCCCGATGTTTCCTACACTTTACCAAAAGTGAGAGAATTAATGGACAAGCGGCAATATCATGAAGCTAGCTGGTTGCTTACGAATACGTTACAGGAGCAAGGCTATGCATCGAGACTTGCTTCTAAATTTCCAGTTGCTGATCTGCGGCTCAGTATGAAATGTAGTCAAGCATTTAAAGGCTATGAGCGCAGCCTTGATATGGCAACCGGGCAAGTGTCTGTGAGCTGGAAGGATGGAGCAACGAAATATTCTAGAAATCTATTTGTTTCTCGAGCAGATCAAGCTATTGTATATGAGGTGAAATCCGATGGTGCACCGATTGAAGCTAATCTTCGCTTAGCATTTCATCCAACCGAAGCGCCAAATGAATGGGCAGAAGCATGTAAGGAGCTAGAAGCGACAACAGAATGGTTCGTTGACGGCGAATATATGTATTATGCGGGTCGCAATGATGATGGGACAGATTTCGGCGTTGTTGCGAGGGTCATCACTAGCCGAGGCAACGGACATGCGGGTGAGGATAACACTGGAGCGATTAGAAGTGAAGGTAATCCGCTAGCAAGTGAGGGCGGCGCACAAGGAAACTTCCGCAAACCAGCTAGTATACAGATTGCTAATGCAGACTATGTGCTTGTGCTGCTCAAAGTTTTCGTGAGTTCCGAAAAACATACCGCTTGGAAGCAGCTTCAGCAAGAGCTAGCAAATTTGAATCCCAATTACAAGAAGTTGCTAGCTTCTCATGCTAAGCTGCATGGTGATTTGTACCATAGTGTACAGCTACAGCTTGGTGAAGGTGGCGATCAGCGCTCAAATGAGGAGCTATTGCTATCGGCTTATGAGGGAGAAGCACCACTCTCACTAATTCAGAAAATGTGGGCATATGGCAGATATTTGTTGATTAGTGGAGTTCGCGCAGAAGGTCAGCCATTCGGATTGTATGGGTTGTGGGGCGGTGATTACCGTCTTACATGGGATCACCACATGGCCAATATTAATATTCAGATGATGTATTGGCATGCAGCGGCAGGAGGCTTAATCGAACTACTTCCGACGATGATTAATTATTACGAAAGCATGATGGATGATTTCCGTGAAAATGCGAGAAAGCTATATGGCTGCCGAGGCATCTATATTCCTGCAGGCTCAACACCTGGTATCGGTGTACCGAATCAAATCGTTCCTGTCATTATGAACTGGACTGGTGGGGCTGGCTGGATTGCCCAGCATTATTACGAATATTATTTGTATACTGGCGATATTAAGCTGCTATCAGAAAAGCTTCTTCCATTTATGCGGGAGGTTGCGCTGTTTTACGAGGATTTTCTTGTGCTAGAGGAAAGCGGCTATTATAAATATTATCCATCTGTTTCACCTGAAAACTCTCCGCAAAATTATATGGGAGATGACCTACAGCCATTGAATCATCCAATGCCGACAACGATCAATGCTACGAGTGACTTTGCCATCATGAAGGAGCTATTAACGAACCTAATCGAAGGAAGCTCGGTAGCAGGGTTGTATAGCGACGAAATAGAGAAGTGGCAAGAGATGCTGCAACGGATCCCGCCATATATGATTAATGAGGACGGAGCGATCCGTGAGTGGATGCACGAGGATTTCGATGATCGTTACGAGCACCGCCATTTGTCGCATACGTATCCAATTTTTCCAGGGCGAGAGTTTACAAGAGAAGAACAGCCAGAATTGTTTCAAGCGTTCGAGCGAGCAGTGATGCTACGAGAAATAGGCGCTCAAAGCGGCTGGTCGCTTATGTATATGGCAGCTATTTATGCTAGACTAGGCGAAGGCAATTCTGCGTTGGAATGCCTTGATTTATTAGCTCGCTCCAGCTTGCTGAACAACTTCTACACGCTGCATAATGATTGGCGTAATATGGGCGTTTGCTTGGAAATGGAGGAGGCACCTGTTCAGTTCGATGCCAATATGGGGTGGAGCCATGCCGTTCAAGAAATGCTGCTCTATCAATCAGCAAGAAGCATTAAGCTACTGCCTGCGCTGCCTGATCGCTGGCAAAGCGGAAGTGTGCGTAATTTAAGAGTATATACAGGTAAGCTTTCGATGTCATGGAATACGGTCACGGGTCAATTTTCGGCACAGCTAACTGCGGAGCGTGATACGAATATTTTGATATATTTACCGCCGATGTTTACAGCAGATTCATGTAAGAAAAGTGACAACGAACAAGTTCACTGGAGTAGGTCAGCTATTGCTGAGCACGCCTATGAAGTGAGCTTGAAGGCAGGACAATCTTTAATTATCTCTTAGTGTCACCGTATTATATCAGCTCTCTGTACTAAAAAGCTCGCCACTGTTATTGGAATTCCCACTCAATGACAACGGTGAGTTTTTTGTTTTAAATTTTAGAGATTAGCCCAGAATTGCCGCATATGCTATAGAGTGAGCGTGTTGAATAAGCAAAGTCGCCACTTGGTCATGCTCAGGATGGCAATGACGATAGGCTTCAATTTTAGTTTCTGGCACTTTCTATAAAGGAGTAATGTGATGAAGCAGGCAAGCAGGATTGTATTGCAGGATGTGGAGAGCCTACGGGAAGCGATACTACAAGGAAGGCTGGGAGCTGCTCCGCATTTGCTGCCGATAACGGGGGCATCTTCCATTTACCAGACGACACAATTTCCAGAGTCTCGAACAAAATATCATAATTATTATTTGCTTTTGCGTTCGGAAAGCTATTTCGGTGCCTGTGCACATACAGCTGAGCAGCTTGAGTCCAGCATCGCCGGACAGCTATCCGGACACCATCTACATGATGCGTTAAGGAATGAGCGGCTTGTTGTGCAAATCGCTGCGATGGATGCTTATCTTGGCGTTAATTTGCCACATGCCCAGCATTGTCAGCAGATCCTTCAGATCAACGAAGGAACACCGCTGCAAAAAGCAGTGCAACGCGATGAACTAATCGCTAATATGGCGCAAATTAAGCCGAATGACAAGGTCGCACTAATTGGTGTCGTTAATCCGTTGGTTGCAGCGATTAAGGAGCGTGGCGGTGTGTGCTTGTTATGTGATTTGCAGCTGAGCGAAACACAATGGGGAGACGCCATAGAGCGAGATATGGAGAAGGTTTTAGAGCAAGCTGATGTCGTAATTTGTACGGGAATGACGTTAAGCAACGGTACATTTGATAGAGTGCTAGAGATCGTTAGGCAACGAAATATCCCATTAACGGTCTATGCTCAGACGGGAAGTGCAGTTGTTGCGCAATTTCTCGGTCAGGGCGTTAGCGCATTAGTAGCAGAGCCGTTTCCATTTACTCAATTTAGTGGCGGTCAGACGACAGTTTACTGTTATACAGATCCGTGTTGAATACATAGGAGGAGGTTGGATGATTCAGCAGCTATTACAAACGATCGGCAATACACCGCTAATTGGACTTCAAAATTGTACAAAACCATTAGAAGGCGAGCTATTGATCAAATACGAACGCTATAACCCAGGCGGAAGCATTAAGGATCGACCAGCCATTCATATTATTGAAGAAGCAGAACGTAGAGGCTGGCTGCAGCCTGGAGGGACAATTATAGAATCCTCAAGCGGTAACTTTGGTATTTCACTGGCGATGATTGGTGCAGTGAAGGGGTATCACGTAATCATTTTAGCAGATCCGAAAACGACGAGTGCTAATCTAGCATTGCTGCGAGCCTATGGAGCAGAGGTTATCATTGTTACAGAACAGGATGATTCAGGCAGCTATCACAAAACTAGAATTGCCCTTGCTAATAAGCTGGCGAAGGAGATTGCCAACTCATTTCGACCAGATCAGTGCTTTAGTCTGCTGAATGGCGAGGCTCATTATCGGAACACAGCTCGTGAAATTGTCGAGGTATGCGATGGTCAGCTCCATACATTAATTGCCCCAGTTAGTACAGGCGGACAGCTTGGCGGGATTGCGAAATATTTGAAGGAATATCTAGATGAGGTTAATATCATCGCTGTAGATGCTGTGGGCTCGACGATTTTTGGTGGTGAGGCGCATCCATATCGTATACCAGGAGTAGGATTAAGCTGGACCCCGGTGAACTTAAAGCTCGAGCATATCGATCGTGTGTATAAAGTTAGCGATAGGGAAGCATTTGTTACCGCACGGGCGATGGCTAGACATGAAGGCTTTCTCATGGGACCATCAAGTGGCGCTTGTATTCTAGTTGCATTGAAGATTGCCCAGCAGCTATCAGCAGGGGAGCGGGTTGTAGCTATGGCGCCAGATGGCGGTGAGCGGTATATCGATACATTATATAATGATAAATGGATGCGTGAGCAAGGCTTCGAACCTGTACAACATATAGAAGAATTGCGAGCTATGGCAAGAGAATTGCAGCCGTGGAGCGAGCAGCCGAGAGATTGCAAGAACGATCAGCACAATTTAGACGAGATGCTTGATATACCTCATTCGACGCAAACAATAAATGCTGAGCTGCTAAAGGGTGGTCATATCACATACAAAAAATAAGTTTCATTTATAATTTACAACACTTGTATTATATGGTATATTGATTCCGACAATTGCATAACGGTCATAATCACTTGGGGAGCCGCGAGGCTGAGACGGAAATATTCTGGACCCATTGAACCTGCTCTGGATAATGCCAGCGAAGGGAAGTGGAAGTAAGTTACGACTACAAATATTATGCTAGCGATATGCGGCATATTTGTTCTCAACCACTTTTCTTTGGAGAAGTGGTTTTTTTGCGTTTCTGAAGGGAGTTTAACGATGAGTAATAAGTTCGATCAGCTTCATATTATTTCTACTGGTGCTGAGTCATTAGATAGCTTTTGTGAAAAGGCGATCTTAATCGAGCCGTATGTAACAGCCTTTCATCTGCGTGAGCGTACGGCGAGCGCGCTTGAGCTGATGAAGGCGTGCAGCAAATTAATAGAGGGAGGGATAGCTCGTCATAAAATCATCATTAACGATCGTGCAGATGTTGCTGCTGTAGCAGCTGTTCGTGGCGTGCAGCTTGCTTGGCATAGCTTGCCCATAGCTCGAGTAAAGTGGGCATTTCCTCAGCTTAATGCAGGAAAATCCGTTCATTCCCGTGAGGAGGCACAGCAAGCTGAGTGTGATGGTGCTGATTACGTATTGTGCGGGCATATTTTTGCCACTCATTCTAAGCCCGATCTCCCTCCTCGTGGTGTAGAGGTGCTACGAGAAATCGTAACAAGTGTACATATTCCTGTTATTGCAATTGGTGGTATTCAGCCGCAGCATATGTCAGCAATGGCCAGCTCAGGTGCAGCAGGAGTTGCTGTGATGAGTGGCATATTGCAAGCGACAGATGTCGTTGCGGCAGCAAAGAGCTATCGTGAGGCGATGGCTGCGGCAAGTAGCTAAGAGATAAGCATTGAAGGAGTTTAGCTTAAAACTTGCAGAGAAGGAGCGATGCTAATGAAAAAGCATTACGACGTTATTGTAGTCGGTGGCGGTGTAATCGGTGGTGCCATTGCCTATTATTCGGCTCAGAAGCAAAAAACGGTTTTGCTGCTAGAAGGTAACGAAATAGGTTCCGGCACATCGCAAGCTGCGGCAGGTATGCTGGGCGCTCAATCGGAAATGAACGAGCTTGGTCCATTGTTTCAGCTCGCATTAAAAAGTAGGTCGATGTTTCCTCAATTAGCTGAAGAGTTAAAGGAGAGCAGCGGCATCGATATTGGGCTTATGATTCAAGGCTTGCTTAAGGTGGCGACCTCTGCGGAGCAAGCCGAGCATTATCTTCAATTAGTTAATATACAGCGACAATACGGCGAGGTTGTGGAGTGGCTAACAGGAGAGGAAGCAAGCAAAATTGAGCCCTTATTAGGTAAGAAAATGTACGGCGCCATGTATTTCCCGAACGAGGGGCAGGTTTTGGCAAGCAGTCTGAATCAAGCCTTTGTTCAAGGGGCGAGACGGCTAGGAGCTATTGTGCGAGAGTATACCAATATTCACTCTGTCATTATCGAAGCTGGTCGTGCAGTTGGTGTTGTAACCTCTAGTGGCGTTGTATATGGTGATCAAATTGTACTTGCTACTGGCAACGGAAGCAAAACTTTACTAGAAGCAGTCGGCATTCAGTTGGACTTATATCCTGTCAAAGGTGAGTGCTTCTCGGTGATTAGTCAAGACGTCGTACTGAATACGACGATTTTTTCCGAGGGCTGCTATTTGGTGCCAAAGCAAGGTGGCAAAATTGTTGTTGGGGCAACGATGAGAGAGCGCAGCTATGACAGAACAGTATCGATGTCTGGCATGCTCGAGCTGCTAGATAATGCGGTACGCTTGCTGCCTTCTCTGGCCAATATGTCCTTCCACAGGACGTGGTCGGGCCTACGTCCGCAAACTCCAGATCGACTGCCAATTATGGGACCGGTGCCTCATGTTCAAGGGTTGTATGTTGCGACGGGGCATTATCGCAATGGAATTCTTCTTAGCCCAGCTACGGGGAAAGGAATGGCGGAGCTGCTGGATAAGGATGCGAAGCATGAAAGTGGACGTGATGAGAAACGCGAAGGTAGGTTTGACGTGAAGCGAGAAAGCGGATCGGATGCGAAACGAGAAAGTGGACCGGATGCGAAGCGTGAAAGTGGACTGGACGAAAAGCTCCAAAGTGGGCGGGATGTCAATCGCCAGCTCTCAGTGCATCCAGCAGATAAGCAAGACTATCCTGATGCTGCAGTAGAGCGAAAGCAGTCAAGGTACCGTGACATCGATCTTAGCCCATTTGGACTTGAGCGCTTTGCTGTAACTGCAGCTCAATTAAGCTAAGCGGCTACAAGAGCAGGTACATAGCCTTGATGTTGCTATCAATGCTACAAAATATGTAATGGCACGTCATTTTACAAGGAGTGATGAAAGTTGTTAAGTCTGCAACTGAATGGCAGTCGTGTTGAGGTGCCGTCAACCGTAACAACGATTGCCGAATTAATAAAGCATCTGCAGTTAGAGCAGAAGCTGCTAATCGTTGAGCATAATGAACAAGTGCTTAAGAAAAGTGGGCACGCTACAGCTGAGCTGAACAGCGGAGATATCATTGAGATTGTACATTTTGTTGGAGGAGGATAAATAAGATGCTGAAAATAGGAAGCTATGAATTTCAATCAAGATTGTTGCTAGGGACAGGTAAATTTCCAAGCTTCGAGGTACAAAGAGAAGCGGTAGCGGTTTCGGAGGCGGAGATTTTAACCTTTGCCGTTCGACGGATGAATATATTTGAGCCAAGTCAGCCGAACTTTTTAGAAATGCTGGATCTTAACCGATATACGCTGCTGCCTAACACAGCAGGTGCAACGACAGCTGAGGAAGCCGTACGTATCGCTCGTCTAGCGAAAGCATCTGGACTATGTGACATGATTAAGGTTGAGGTTATTGGGGATATGAAAACGTTGCTGCCAGATCCCGTTGAAACGCTGCGTGCTTCTGAAATGTTGCTGGAGGAAGGCTTTATTGTGCTGCCTTACACCTCTGATGATGTTTTATTGGCTAAGCGTCTGCAAAATCTAGGCGTACATGCGATTATGCCAGGAGCATCACCGATCGGCTCAGGCCAAGGCATTGTTAATCCGTTAAATTTGAGCTTAATCATCGAGATGGCAGAGGTGCCTGTCATTGTAGATGCCGGCATCGGCACACCGTCTGATGCTGCCATTGCGATGGAGCTTGGTGCGGATGGCGTGCTGCTTAACACTGCTGTCTCTAATGCAACAGATCCAGTAAAAATGGCTTTAGCAATGAAGCTTGCAATCGAAGCGGGAAGATTAGGGTATGAGGCAGGAAGAATACCTAAAAAACGCTATGCAACGGCAAGCAGTCCAATGGAAGGGATTGTTCAATGAGCGAGCGTTATTCAAGACAGCAGCTGTTTGCGCCAATTGGTTCCACTGGTCAGGCTAGGCTAGCTCAAAAGCATGTGTTAATTGTAGGAGCAGGCGCATTAGGCGCAAGCAGCTCAGAGGTGCTCGTTCGTGCTGGCATTGGTAAGCTGACGATTGTTGATCGTGATTATGTGGAATGGAGCAATCTGCAGAGACAGCAGCTCTATGGTGAGGAGGATGCGAGAAATCGTATGCCTAAAGCGATCGCTGCGCAAAAACGACTGCAGCTGATCAATTCTGAGGTGGAGATCAATGGATTGGTGATGGATGCTGATCATCGAGAGCTGCTTAAGCTGGCGAAGGACGTCGATCTTATATTAGACGCCACCGATAATTTTGAAATTCGCATGATTATTAACGATGTGTCGCAAAAGCTAAATATTCCGTGGATTTATGGCTCGGCAGTTGGTAGCTATGGGATTGCTGCAACGATTATACCCGGCAAAACGCCTTGCTTGAACTGTATGCTGGATACTGTTCCGATGGCAGGAGAAACATGCGATACATCAGGAATTATTGCTCCTGTGATTGGCATGGTGGTGGCGTATCAAACCGCTGAAGCGTTGAAAATATGTGTAGAGGATTGGCAGGCGGTACGTGATAAGCTCGTCGCATTTAATGTGTGGAGTAATGAGTTTTCTGCCATTCCATTACATTCGTTAAAGCGCACAGATTGTCCCTCCTGTGGCGAAGGGGCAACCTATCCATATTTGAAGCGGAGTAATTTATCGATGGCGGCTGTATTATGCGGAAGAGATACGGTGCAAATTCGACCGCCTGTGGCAATGAAGCACGACCTAGCGGAGCTAGCTAGCAGATTAAAGCCGTTAGGTGACAAGGTGGAGAGCAATCCTTATCTAGTTTCATTTACGATTGGTAAGCATCGTTTAGCTATTTTTGAGGACGGGCGAGTGCTAGTCCATGGTACGAGTGATACAGTCGAAGCGCGCAGCTTAGTTCATCGATATTTGGGTTAGTGATATCGACGTTCATAGCTTGATCGGTAGGAGGTGAAACAAAAATGAAGGGCAGTATTTACGATGATGCTACGGCACAATATGAGGTGCTTGTCGATCAAGTGCTGGAGTTTATTCGGTGCTCTCAAAGCAGAGAAGAGCTGCAGTTCAATGAGCTAGCGCTCAAGCTGTTCAATTACCAGTTTCAATTTAATACGGTATATCAGGTTTTTTGTCGCCAGCAAGGAAAAACACCACGCACAGTAAAGGATTGGCGTGACATTCCAGCTGTACCGCTGCAAGCATTTAAGAGAAGTACATTGAGCTGTACCGACTCTAGTAAAGCAGAAGCGATATTTATGACGAGCGGAACGAGTAATCCAGAGATGAGAGGCAAGCATTATCATCCTAGCTTGCGGCTTTACGATGCTTCAATGCTAGCTGCCTTCCAGCAGCGTATTATGGGGGGCAATGAACTTGAAGTAATCAAAATGATTGTTCTGTTTCCTACAAAGCAGCAATTGCCCCATTCCTCCTTGGCACATTATTTACATTTAGCGGTACAGTACTTTGGTACAGATGATAGCTCATATGCCGTTAACGAGCAAGGAGTCGATATTGAGAGGGTTGTGAAATTACTAGAATCAGCAGAGCAAGCTGGGGAGCCGGTTCTATTAATCGGCGCAACATTTAGCTTTGTCCATCTGCTAGAGCAGCTTCAATATCTGGGACGGAGCTTTAAGCTGCCAACTGGCAGTAAGCTAATGGATACTGGTGGCACAAAAGGACGTTCAAGAGAAGTTCAACAGGAACAGCTCTATAGCGAATGTGTTGAGTTGCTCGGCATAACCCGTAGTGGGTGCAGCAATATGTACGGTATGACAGAGCTAAGCACGCAGTATTATGAAACGTCGCACGACAAGCCAGGTCAGAAATTCGGTCCGCCATGGATAGCAACACGTGTAGTTAATCCGCTAACAGGTAAGGAGATGCCAGTCGGTGAAGCTGGCATAATCGTACATTGTGACTTAGGTAATGTAAATTCTGTGACGACGATATTAACGGATGATCTTGGCTATATGACTGAAGATGGGGGAATCCTCTTACTCGGTCGCGCACAGGGAGCGGCTGCGAAAGGGTGCTCCTTGGTGATGGAGGAGTTTGTAGCGGCGACGAACTCATTTGGCACGAAATAAGAACGCGGGAATAAGGCATCGGAGTAATTCAGGCAGTGGACGAATCGAAAGCAGGGATGAAATTGTGCAAGAGATGAATCAGTCGAATCAGCCTAATATATTAGCGGGCTACATACCGAGCGAGCTGTCACATGATATTGAGCGTAAGAGTTGGCACTATACGCTCGGGGGCAAGGATGTAACTCTTTCTGCACCATCGCTTAGTCCAGAGCAGCTTCAGGCTTTAGCAGAGCAATTAAAAGTACGACAGCAGCAGTATCTATCTACCTTGTCAGTCGATTATATTGTCGAGGTGATTGCCGCTGCAATTGAACGAATGCTAGATCGTCAGGATGAGTTGCGCAAGCAAGCGGAGCAGCTATTGCCGATCATTACAGGATATGCCCCGGAAATGGTTAGGCTTGGCTTAACGACTTACTTGAAAAATTTTCGAAGACCGCAGTTGCTTCGCTTTTTACAAGAGGATTTTCAAAACTATTCCATACTGGATGATTTTCGTCCAGCGGTAAAGGGCGGCTTCTGTAAAGCATATGGACCTGTATTGTCTGTTCATATATGGGCGGGCAATGTACCTGGATTGCCTTTATGGAGTCTCGTTTCTGCCTTGCTCGTAAAGTCTGCAATCATTGGCAAGCTACCTACTGCTGAGCCTTTATTCACTGGGCTTTTTGTTCAAGCATTAGCAGACATAGATCGAAAGCTTGCTGACTGTATTGCTATTGTATGGTGGCAAGGCGGAGATGAATTACGGGAGGATGTATTGTTTTCTCAGGCAGAGCTTGTGTTAGCATACGGCAGCAATACTACGCTGGCTTCCATCCGACGGAGAGTACCGATTGAGACACGCTTGATCGAATACGGCTCCAAGCTGAGCTTAGCGCTTATTGGTCGTGAGGCATTGGAGGTCGGAAAGGTATGGAAAACTGCTCATGCCGCAGCAATGGACATCATTGCATACGATCAGCAGGGCTGCTACTCACCACATTTCCTTTATGTCGAGGGGGGCGGGGCAGTGTCGGCAAAGCAATTTACCTATTATGTTGCTCATGAGCTGGAAGCATTGGAGTTTAAGTATCCGCGCCGTGAGCTATCGATAGAGGAGCTAACTAGGTGGGCCGGGCATAAGCGAGAGCTGCAGCTGCTGGATTGGGAGCATGAAGCTACTCCGCATGTCATTGGTCAAGAGAGGCATAACTGGACAGTTGTCTATGAGAGTAAGGGAAGTCTAAAGCCAAGTCCACTGGATCGATTTATTACTATTGCTGCGATTCCGCAATTAGAGGGGGTGACTGAGCAGCTAGCCGCCTATCGGCCTTATTTGCAAACTGCTGGTGTAGCGACAACTCCAAAACGCTTGTTCAGCCTAGCAGAATTACTAGGTGCAGCGGGAGTGACGAGAATAAGTACATTAGGAAAGATGAGCGCTCCCGAAGCGGGATGGCATCATGATGGCCGCTTTAATCTAGCAGATCTTGTAAGGATGGTAGATATTGAGCTGGGAGCAGAGCTGGCTGCCGAGCAATACGCCGCTTATTGTGATTAGTTGCTGTCAGCACATTACTAGAGATTGGAATGATAGAGGTGGAGCTGAATTTTCAACAAATTAAGCATGCCTATCAGCAGAATACCCCTGTTTTATGTGGCATTGATCTAACGATAGCTTCAGGTCAATTCGTTGCGCTAGTTGGCAGAAGCGGCTGTGGTAAAACGACTTTGCTGCGCTTAGCTGCTGGATTATTGAGAGCTGATAGTGGCAGTATTTACTTAGACGGCGGCGTGATCCGCGAGCCTAGCGAGCAGGTGGCGGTCGTTTTTCAGTCACCGGTCTTGCTGCAATGGCGAACCGTGCTCGATAACGTGCTGCTGCCGATATCCTTGCATCGCTCAGTGAAAGCTGGGGATCGCAATAAAGCGAAGGAGCTGCTGCAGCTGGTCGGGCTTGAAGCACATATGTATAGCTACCCGAATCAGCTCTCGGGTGGTCAGCAAAGTCGAGTGGCACTCGTACGGGCGTTGCTGCAAAATCCGAAGGTGCTATTGCTAGATGAACCATTTGCCGCGCTTGATGCGCTGACGCGCGAGGATTTACAGCAGGATTTGCTGCGTTTTTGTAGAGAGAGCGGTCTAACGACAATGTTTATTACACATGATATAACCGAGGCTGTTTATGTAGCTGATCGTGTTGTCGTGATGCATGGTGGAAGAATTAGTCTTGATATGGAGGTACCACTGGCAAAACCACGCAGCTTGGAGATAAGATATGACGCAGCCTTCAATCAGCTTTGCTTACAGGCTAGGCTCGCGATGGAGGCACAGCTATGAAAAAGATGCATGTAGCCGCAATACTACTATTTATTGCGATGCTAGCAATATGGGAATGGGTTGTCCATAAGCTAGCGATTTCTCCGCTCCTATTACCAGCTCCCTCACTTATTCTTTCTACGTTGCTAGAAAATCTAGCATCTGGCTATTTTACTCCGCATATTGCCCAGACATTAGTTGAAGTGCTGCTAGGGTTATTGCTCGGAGGTGGAATTGGCCTGGCAATAGGAATAGCGATGGGAGAGTACGCGATTATTCGAGGCTTATTTATGCCATATATCATTGTTAGTCAGGCTGTACCTAAGCTAGCGTTAGCGCCGTTGTTTATATTATGGCTAGGCTTTGGTATGACCCCGAAGGTTGTAATTGTCGCCCTGATCTGTTTTTTCCCATTACTCGAAAATACGGTAACTGCACTGCAAACTGTAGATCATCGGCAGCTAGAATTATTTCGCGCGTTGCGAGCAAGTCGGATTCAAACGCTGCTGCGCTTGAAAATACCTGCTGGTCTGCCAGGGATATTAGCTGGTTTCCGTATCGCCACAATACTAGCGATCGTAGGGGCTGTCGTGGGAGAATTTATCGGAGGCAGCAAAGGACTAGGCGTTGTCATCATTGCCTCGCAAAGCATGATGAACACCCCGTTAATGTTTGCAGATCTTGTACTGCTTACGCTGCTGGGTCTCTTATTCTATGGTGCTGCAACGCTGCTGGAGCGGATGCTAGTAACTAAATGGTAAATAAAATATTAAGCTGGATAGGAGTTAGAAATAATGAGTAAGAGTTGGATTGAAGGGTTGAACAGAGCAGAGAGTGGCCTGAATTTGTTAAAGAGAGAAAAGCGAGGAACGAGCATAACTCTTCTACTAATGCTGCTGCTTTTACTTGTTTGCTTAACGGCTTGTAATCGAGACCAGCATAGCGACGTCAATGGCAGCAATGGTAATTCTAGCGCTTCTGAACTCATTACAATTCATATGGCGAGCTGGAGTAAACCAATTACTGAGCAAGTCAATGTACTAGCCGCCGAGCACGAGGGCTGGTTCGCTAATCGGGGAATACAATTTCAATTTATCCCTGGCGCCGGCAGTTCAGATGCAATAAAAAATATTATTTCTGGACAAGCAGATATCGCATTTGCTGATCCCTTCTCGGTGTATGCTGCCCTTGCTAAGGGGGAGAAGCTGAAAATAATCTACAACATTTATCCGCAAAATGTGTTTAATGTCGTTTCCTTAAAGGAGAGTGGGATTGAGAAGCTAGCTGATCTGAAAGGAAAAACGATCGGAGTATATAGCTTGGCTAGCGGAACTTACTTTCATTTACTTCTTCTGCTTCATGAAGCAGGGCTTACTGAGGACGACGTTACCATTGTAGAAACAGGAGTATTGAATTTTGCACCGTTAATGCAGGGGCAGGTCGATGCTACAGCTGCCACCGATACTGGTCTTGCAGATGCTAGATTAAAAGGGATCGGTGAAGTCAATGTGATCGAGGTTAAGGATTATCTCAATGTACCAAGTGATCTGTTTGTCGTAACGGAGGAAACCTATAACAATAGAAAACAGGACTTGCAACGGTTTCTAGAAGTCTATCAGCAAAGTGCACAATGGATGATTGATCAGCCTGAGGCTGCCGCTGCGATCGCTAAGCAGCATGCGATAGATGGCATTGATGAGGAACGCAATTTGCAAATGATTGAGCTGCGCAACACAGCCACTGTAGATGAGCTTACCGAGAAGCAAGGCTTAGGCGCACTTGATTCCGAGCTACTGCAGCTAGGCGCTGACCGCTTCTGGGAGCTTGGGCTACTTGATCGTCAGCTTGAGCTTCAAAAGGTGATAGTAACTGATCTATTGCCTGGAGTAGTCGAAAAGGAGTAGTTCTGATGAAGTTTAATGGAAAGATAGCGCTAGTAACCGGAGCAGGCAAAGGAATAGGAGCAGCCATCGCGGAAGCATTTGCAGCTGAGGGGGCGACCGTAATCGTTAATTATTTGCAAGATAAAGCCTCCGCTGAGGAGGTCGTTGCTCGCTGCAATAAACTGGGTGGACAGGCGTGGAGTATTCAAGGGGATGTCACCTCACCTGCAGAAGCTGAAGAAATGGTGAAAGAAATTCTACATGAAACCGGGAAAATTGATATTCTTGTCAACAATGCGTTTCGCTTTTACCGTTTTGATCCTGAGAAGCGCAAGCTTGCTTCTGAGCTGCAATGGGAAGACTACGAGTCGCAATTACAAGGCTCGCTACAGGCCACATTTCAAATGTGTAAGCTGGTACTGCCAGCAATGCAGCAGCGCTGTGAGGGGAAAATTATTAATATTGTAACGAATTTGGTTGCTCGTCCAATCGTTCCTTATCATGATTATACGACTGCGAAGGCAGCAATTATTGGCTTTAGTCGTAATCTAGCGGCGGATGTAGGAGCATTTGGGATAACGGTCAATTGTGTTGCGCCTGGACTGGTGTATCCGACAAGAGCTAGTCAATATACGAAGGAGGAGATGAAAGATCAGATTATTGCCCAAACGCCGTTAAGACGAATTGCATTGCCGCTAGATGTCGCGGGGCCAGTGCTCTTTCTTGCTTCAGATTGGAGCCGGTTTATGACTGGGCAAACCTTATATGTAGATGGCGGGCTAGTTATGAACTGACAGTTGACAGATAAAAAAAGCACTCAAGCAAGGATCAGCTTAACTGAATCTTGTTTGAGTGCTTTGCTGTTTATATTAGTTATAGTCTGAAGCAGGTTAGTCGTTAGCAATGTTGTTTATTGAGCTTGGCCATATGATGCCAAGAGCAACGCCGATAATGGCAGGTATTAACCAACCAAGACCAATGCTATACATAGGGAAGATTGAAGCATATAGATCGTGTAGCCACTGTATGTTCAAGCTAGAGTTATCTAGACCTTCGACGATGCTGACTAATAACGTTAGTGCTAAGCTGAACCAATATACTTGGCGTTTTCCCTTAAATAGCGGGTGTAGAAACGTTAAAAACATCAATACGATCGCTAATGGATAAATCGTTGTAAGTACAGGTACAGAAATCTCGATCAGCTCTGTGAGACCTGCATTAGCAAGCAATGCACTGACGATCGATAATACTACTGCGTAGGTTCTATACGAAGTACGCGGCATTAGCTTGTGAAGATAACTGGAACAAGCTGTTGTTAGTCCGATGCTTGTAGTTAAACAAGCTAGCAATACAATAATACCTAGAATAATATTTCCGTATACACCAAAATAATGCTGAGATATTTGCGTTAACACTTCGCCACCGTTTTCTAAGTAGCCAAGCTGCGACACACTTGTTGCACCAATATAGGAAAGGGCAGTATAGATTACAGCGAGAATGATTGCAGCAAGCAACGAGCATTGTACACCAATTAATAGTAGTTTATTTTTGGTGGAAGCACCTTTTTCCTTAATTGCATTGATAACGATAATACCAAATACAAATGCGGCCAGTGCATCCATCGTCAAATATCCTTCTTGAAAGCCCTGGAATAAAGCATCTGCTTGATATTTTCCTTGAGGACTCTGCATTCCTCCAAGCGGATTAAACAGCACGACTAATGTCAGAATAGCGATAAACACAATGAGCAATGGCGTTAGCCATTTACCGACAATATCAATCATTTTTGATGGATTTAATGAAAGAAAGCAGCTAATCCCAAAAAACAATACAGTAAATAGAAGTAAAATAATCGTATTGTTTTGCTCAGCTATAAAGGGTTTAATGGCGATCTCATACGATACGCTTCCCGTTCTTGGCATTGCAAACAATGGACCGATAGTAAGGTAAAGGGTTGTCGTGAAAACAATGCCGTAGATCGGATGAACACGGCTAGCAAGTGAAAGTAAGTCAGGTTTACCTGAATAGCTAAAGGCGATGACACCAAGCAGTGGTAATCCAACCCCAGTAAGTAGAAAGCCGATCATAGCAGTCCAGACCTCGGTTCCTGCCAGTTGACCAAGCATTACGGGAAATACTAAATTCCCTGCACCAAAAAATAAAGCAAAAAGCATAAGACCGATAACAATCATGTCTTTTTTAGAAATGGTATTGTTCATATACATTCTCCTGTTGATAGTCTATGTTGGTCTAAAATAATTAGTTATTATAGCAGAAATGAAAGAAGAATGCTTAAATTTGGCAATAATTACATTGAAAATTAGGTGAAAATTTAGTGAAGATAGTTTTTACTAAGTGAGAAAAAAATAATAAAACATTCTTGACATAACTTGAACAAGCATGATATATTATTTAAGTCACTTCAAACGAGTGGCCTACATAAAGCGAGTATGAACGAGCTTATTGTTTATGGAGGATTAGCTCAGCTGGGAGAGCATCTGCCTTACAAGCAGAGGGTCGGCGGTTCGATCCCGTCATCCTCCACCATGATTTAACCTGAAAAATCGGGTACCCGAAAAAGTAATCGGAATATGCGACGTAGATTTATCGTCACTTTTTTGGGAATATATATTGTCGCGGGGTGGAGCAGTTCGGCAGCTCGTCGGGCTCATAACCCGAAGGTCACAGGTTCAAATCCTGTCCCCGCAACCAAAAAGTAAGACCCTATTGTTGTACGGAGCTGTGGTGTAGAGGCCTAACATGCCTGCCTGTCACGCAGGAGACCGCGAGTTCGAATCTCGTCAGCTCCGCCATTTACGACAACGATTGGGCTCGGTAGCTCAGTCGGTAGAGCAGAGGACTGAAAATCCTCGTGTCGGCGGTTCGATTCCGTCCCGAGCCACCATTTTTATGATTTACATATGCCGTTTTAGCTCAATTGGTAGAGCAACTGACTTGTAATCAGTAGGTTGGGGGTTCAAGTCCTCTAGACGGCACCAATTTTGTGGGAGATTAGCGAAGTGGCCAAACGCGGGAGACTGTAAATCTCTTCCTTCGGGTTCGGTGGTTCGAATCCATCATCTCCCACCATTCCTTTAGGGGCATAGTTTAAAGGTAGAACAAAGGTCTCCAAAACCTTTGGTGTGGGTTCGATTCCTGCTGCCCCTGCCAGAGGAATTTAACTAGAACTACTAATATGGCGGTCGTGGCGAAGGGGTTAACGCACCGGATTGTGGCTCCGGCACTCGTGGGTTCAAGTCCCATCGATCGCCCCATTTAACTAATTTTATATTGTTGGGGATTAGCCAAGCGGTAAGGCAACGGACTTTGACTCCGTCACTCCAAGGTTCGAATCCTTGATCCCCAGCCATTACTTTGCTTTTTGGGCATTTATGCGGAAGTGGCTCAGCGGTAGAGCATCGCCTTGCCAAGGCGAGGGTCGCGGGTTCGATTCCCGTCTTCCGCTCCATAGTATTTGGCGCCATAGCCAAGTGGTAAGGCAGAGCTCTGCAAAAGCTTTACCCCCAGTTCGAATCTGGGTGGCGCCTCCACAACTTTGTTACAACAGTTAGTTTATATGCGGCCTTAGCTCAGCTGGATAGAGCGTTTGACTACGAATCAAAAGGTCAGGAGTTCGAATCTCTTAGGCCGCGCCATCTTTATTTGCTGTAATAAGGCGAAGATCACAATTGTATATGCCGGTGTGGCGGAATGGCAGACGCGCTCGACTCAAAATCGAGTGGGAAACCGTGGAGGTTCGAGTCCTCTCACCGGTACCAATTTTATAAATGACAGCTCATTAGAGATTCTCTAGTGGGCTTTTTTGTGTTTTTGCTGATTATTTATATAAAAACATCAACAAAACTGGAATAAATTTAATGAAAAGCTTGCTGATCGAACAGAAAGATTCAAAAAATAATCAAAATAAATTTTATAAAAAGAATGTTGACAAGCCAAATAAATTCGAATTATAATCGAAACACAGCGAGTGAAACCCTTTTCATTATTTTTTTACTCAATAATGAAACCCGTTTCAGAAATGGGTTTCATAAAACCGTAGCTCGCTAAATAATAATAGGGGGTAGTATTAATGAGAAAAAACAAATGGGTAACAACAGCTGCATCAGTTATGATTTTGGCACTAGTTGCGGGATGTGGCAACAGCGGTGGCAATAATTCAGAGCCAAGTAGTGCTGGCAGCAATACTTCTAACCAAGCTCAATCGGAAAGCAACGATAAGCCAGTAAAATTGACAATGACAATTTGGGGTTCTGAGGAAGAGAAAGCGATTTATCAAGAGCGTCTTGATATCGTTAAAGAAAAATATCCTAACATCACAGTTGATCTAATGCTAGTTGCAGGCGATTATGACCAAAAGGTACAAACGATGATCGCAGGTGGAACACCACCAGATATTATGATGATCGCTGAAAACTATCAAGCATACGCAGAGAAAAATCAAATTATTCCACTAGATGATTTTATCGCTGCGAGTGGTCTTGATCTGTCAGAACGTTATTCTGATGATATTGCGGCGCTAATGGAATACGACGGTAAACAATACGGCTTAACAGATCGCGCTGGTGCGATGATTCTGTTTTACAATAAAGATTTGTTCGATGCAGCAGGCGTAGCTTATCCGGATGGAACTTGGACACAAGCAGAATTACTTGATGCTGCACAGAAGCTAACGATTAAAGAAGGCGATACAACGGTTCAATGGGGTTACTATCCAAGCAGCTGGTGGCCACAATGGATGCAGCTAGTATATCAAAATGGCGGTTCGCTATTTGATGAAAGCGGTAAACCAACGTTTGATACTCCAGAAGTACGTGATGCTTTGAAATACATGAATGATTTAACTTTTGAATATGGTGTGTCTCCAACTCCAACAGAAATTGCTGACCTTGGTAACCCAGGTCCAGACCCATTGTTTGCTCAAGGTAAAATTGCAATGGAAACAACAGGCTTCTGGAATATTAACTCTCTATCTAAAGTAGAAGGAATTAACTGGGATATTTCACCAGTTTGGGGCGTAACTAACGCATTCTTTAACGGACTAACAATCATTAAAGATTCTAAGCACCAAGAAGAGGCATTCAAGGTTATCGAGGCTCTAACATCATTAGAAGCACAGATGCCAATTATCGAGCATGGTCAAGATGCTCCTGCTACTAAAGCGGCATTGACACATGATAGCTTCCTTAATGCAAACTATGGCGGCAAGCAAATTAATATGGCGGCATTTAGCGAATCTAGCATTTACGATCAACCGCTTAATCCAAAATGGAACGAAATGATGAAAGCAATCGAAGATAAACTAAGCGTTTACTTCAATAATCAAGCTACAGTTGAAGAAACAACTAAGCGCGTTCAAGAAGATCTAGAAAGAATTTTTAAATAATTAAGCTACACAATGTTTGTTCGGCTATGGGCATAGATTAGATTTATGCTCATAGCCATGCTTGTCAATTACTCTTTACTAGAGAGGAGACATCCTGGTGAAAAGAGAAACACCGTGGTTCTATCTATTTATTTCTCCGTGGTTAATTGGTTTTATCGCATTAACACTAGGTCCAATTCTATTTTCAATTTATATGAGTTTTACCGATTGGGATTTGTTTCAGAAAGCAAACTTTATTGGTATAGAAAATTATCGCACGTTATTTACTGACGATCCAGTCTTCTGGAAAGCGATTAAAAATACATTCATTTATGCAATCCTATCCATTCCGATTGGTATGGGCCTGTCACTATGGATTGCTTACTTTTTGAATAAAAAGCTTAAAGGCATTACGTTATTCCGAGTATTATTTTACTTACCTTCTGTCGTTCCAGTTGTAGCGTCTTCATTGCTATTTATTCAGTTATTTGCTCCTACACAAGGTCTAATTAACATCGCATTGTCGTTTATTGGAATTGAAGGCCCGTCTTGGCTGCTTGAAACTGCATGGGTTAAGCCTGCACTAGTCATTATGTCTTTCTGGGGCGTTGGCGGTGGTGTTGTACTTCTACTAGCGGGGATGAAAGGTATTCCTGTTGAGTTATATGAAGCTGGTGAGATTGACGGCGCTAATAATGCACAGAAATTCTTTAACATTACATTCCCGATGCTAACTCCGGTTATCTTCTTTAATCTTGTAACGGGAATTATCGGCGCGTTGCAAACCTTTGCCCAAGTCTTTATCGTTACCAAGGGTGGACCAGATAATGCCAGTCAAATGATCGTACCGTATCTATTTGAAAATGCATTCCGCTTCTACAAGATGGGCTATGCTTCTGCGATTGCCTGGGTGCTGTTCTTTATTATTCTATTACTGACAATGCTAGTATTCCGTTCTTCATCAGCGTGGGTATTCTATGAGGAGGGGAAAAACAATGGGTAAAATGTCTAAATTCGAGAAATTTACTTCGTATCTTTTCCTTATCATTGTAGGTGTTTTGCTAGGTGCTCCGTTCCTGTACATGGTTTCAATTGCACTTGCAAGTGATGCAACTACGGTTAAGGTAGCATTTACATTAATACCGAAGGAATTTGTATTTGATAACTTTATACAAGTATTCACCGATAATCATATGGCGACATACTTGAAGAACAGCTTGATTATTACGGTAATAACGATCTTCGGGTCAGTCATTTCAGCATCCTTTGTATCCTATGGATTTGCTCGACTGAATGGTAGAGGTAAAAATTTATTATTCCTAGTATTACTTAGTACAATGATGATTCCTGGAGAAGTAACGATGATTCCACAGTTCATCATTTATAAAGAGTTAGGCTGGATCAATACATTCCTACCGTTAATCGTACCAAGCTTTTTCGCTGGAGCGTTCAACGTGTTTCTAATTCGTCAGTTTGTTATGGCGATTCCAAGATCTCTAGATGAAGCAGCGAAAATCGATGGTATGGGTCATTTTGGAATCTACAGCAAAATTATTGTTCCGTTAACGTATCCGATTCTTGCGGCAATTTCGATCTTTTCCTTCTCCTACAACTGGGGTAACTTTATGGGACCTCTAATTTATATTAATGATCCGGAAAAAACTCCTCTTGCCTTAGGGGTACAATTAATTAGTACAGTAAGTGGAGGACAGGTACCACCTTGGAACATCGTTATGGTTGCATCCCTATTCTTAACGATTCCAATGATCCTTGTTTACTTCATCGGTCAAAAATATGTTTATGAAGCGAACATCAGTGGAGGCAGCAGTGGTATTAAGTAAGAAAATGAAATATACATTAGTGGGATTAGCTGTAATTATATTATTGGGAGGAGTGGCGTTAGCAATGTCAATTCAGAACGATAAAGGGAACAAGCAATCGACAGAAAATATTAATGGCGAAGCTACAAATCACATGGAACAGCAAGTGGAAGCAGTGGATGCTGAATTAGTTCAGCTGTCACCAGAAAAAGGCTTTGAAGGCTTTGAAGGCTGGGGAACTTCATTAGCATGGTGGGGACATGCCATCGGTGGCTGGGAAAATAAAGAGGCTGCCGAGGAAATTATGGATCTCGTATTTAGCCGTGAGAAGGGATTAGGCTTAAACATCGTTCGTTACAATATCGGTGGCGGTGAAAATCCTCTCTACAATACGCTTAGACCTGGTGGAGATGTTCCAGGCTTCTGGTCAGAATCAGGAGAATGGGATTGGACAGCTGATGCGAATCAGCGAGCGGTATTGCTCGGAGGGATTGAGCGCGGTGTAAATATCGCCGAAGCATTTTCCAACTCAGCACCATACTGGATGACAATCAGTGGTTCGGTTACAGGCGCTGAGGATGGCGGTAACAATTTGAAGGAAGAGCATTATGAGACATTTGCTCATTATTTAACTGAGGTTGTTAAATATTATCGCGACGAATATAAAGTTGTATTTCGCTCTTTAAATCCACTTAATGAGCCATCCTCCAACTGGTGGATTAAAGGCAATATTCAAGAGGGTATGCATTTTGATATTGATAAGCAGGCGTTAATGCTGCGCTTGACGGCACAATCACTGAAGGAAAAGGGTATAACGGAAACAGTGGTTAGTGCACCTGACGACAACAGCATTGATGAGACAATTGATGCGTTAGAGCAGTATGGTGAAGAGACACTATCCATTCTAGGACAAGTGAATGTTCATACGTATAACGGCAGTAAAATGCAGGAGCTAAAAGAATACGCTGACGCCCACAATTTGCATCTATGGATGTCAGAGTATGGTACAGGCGGCAGCGCTGATCATAGCCATGAAGATATGACGAGTGTGATGGAGCTTGCTGAGCGTATTATGATTGATTTGCGCGTATTGCAGCCGAAGGCTTGGGTTTATTGGCAAGCGGTTGAGGATGAAGGAGCCAACAATAACTGGGGCTTTATCCATGCTAATTTCAATGGCGAAGAACAGTTCTTTATGAATAAGCAGTTCTATGCAATGCAGCAGTTTACAAAATATATCGAGCCTGGAGCATTTATCGCTCCAACGACGGACGGAACTTCAATATATGCTTATGATGCTGCGAAAAAACAATTGACGATTGTTGTTCGCAATCCGAGTGATGAAGCGCGCAGCTTGAACTATGAGCTAGCTCCGTATCAAGCTTCAAGCAGCTCAGCGGAAGTATTCCGTACATCTGCCCAAGAAAATTTTGCGCAGCTAGAATCAATTGAGCTGAATGGACAAAGCGTGACGATTGAAGTAAGTCCAGCGTCCATTACAACGATTGTGATACAAGATGTAGAGGAGAAATAATGACTATTCATTACGACAATAAAAGCTTCATCATTAATGGTGAACGTGTATTTCTAAACAGCGCAGCAATACATTATTTTCGTATGCCGAAGCAGGAATGGCGTGATGTGCTGATTAAAGCAAAGCTTGCAGGTATGAATTGTGTCGATACGTACTTTGCATGGAATGTACATGAAGCCGAAGAAGGTATGTTTGATTTTACAGGTGACAACGATTGTGGCGAGTTTCTTGATCTTTGTGCTGAGCTAGGCTTATGGGTAATTGCACGTCCTGGTCCATTTATATGTGCTGAGTGGGATTTTGGCGGTTTTCCATGGTGGCTAGCAACAAAGCCTAACATTGAATATCGTATCGATAATGAAATTTTCTTAGATTATGTGTTTCGATATTTTGATCAGCTAATGCCAATTATCGCTGCTCGACAAATTACAAACGGCGGTACAGTTATTCTTGTACAGGTCGAAAATGAGTATGGCTATCTAGCTGAAACCGAGCGTGGCAAAAACTATATGCGTATATTGCGCGACAGCCTGCTCGAGCGTCATATTGATGTTCCGCTCATTACTTGTGTTGGCGGTGCAGAGGAAACGATCGAATGCGCGAATTACTGGTCAGGAGCCAAAGGACATTATGATCGTCTAGTTGAAAAGCAGCCTGATACGCCTAAAATCGTTACAGAGTTTTGGACTGGTTGGTTTGAAAACTGGGGCGGTATGGCGGCATTACAGAAGACGCCACGATTATATGAAAAAAGGATACTAGAAACGATCGCGGCAGGCTTTGACGGAATTAACCACTATATGTTCTTCGGTGGCACGAACTTTGGCAGCTATGGCGGTAGAACAGTCGGAGATAGCGATATTTTTATGATTACGTCGTATGACTATCATGCACCGCTTGACGAATATGGGCGTGCAACTGATAAATACTTTGTAGCCAAAAAGCTGTCTCAGTTTACGACTGTGCTATCTAGCTTTTTACTTAACGCTGTAGAAGCTGATGCGTCAGACGTTAAGGCTAGTGGGGATGTACGGATTTCTGCACTTCAGCATGCAGACGAGCAACGCTTACTGTTTGTTGAAAGCTTGCAGGATGAACGCAATATATTCTATCTCAACCTAAAGCAAGAGCGTACGTTACCTGTACTGATCGAAGCCGGACAAATGCTGCCAGTCTTGGATTCAGTACGCGTAATGGACAATTTACGTCTGTCAATGGGAGGCTACTTGATTGGTAACGAAAGCTACGACAATCGTCAAGTGCTTGTTATTGCTGGAGGTAAAGGTCAGCGTTTATCGGTGCTATTAGAAGCAAGCGAAGAGCAAGATAAGCTAGTATGGTCACAGCAGGGAGCACATCATATCCGCCATCAATGGTTGGAGGATAATAAGAGTCTATTGCTTGATGTGTATTTGTTTGAAGAGCCACAGGTTTTAACCTTTAAGCTTGGAACGAGAGTTGTCGAGCTTGTTATATTAAATGAAGCTGCTGCTTCTCAAGCATGGAAGGTGCAGCATCCGCAGGCAGACTGGGCGATCGGCTTTCAAGATATTAGCTTGCTATCTGATGGTAAGCTGGAAGGTGTGCCAGATGAGCATAGACTTCAGCTATTCATTAATGAGCAGCAAACCGTATTTACTACGAATTTTCAGCCTGCTGTCAAAGCGCAGCTCCAATTGCCGAAGCTTTCCGATTGGCAAAGTAGTGTAGTGAAGCTTGAGCATGCTGAGGGAGAGAAGTATCATACACCGCAAGGTTTTGCTAGCTTGGAGCAGGATTTTGGATACTTACTGTATACCCATCATTTACAGAGTGATAAGGACCAAGAAACAACGCTTGCACTTGCTGCGTTGCAGGATACGGTGCGAGTGTATGTTAACGGGAATGACCAAGGTCTGATTAAGGATCTCGGTGCAGGAAGTATCAAGGTGCGTCTGTCCGAAGGAAATAATGTAATTCAGTTTTTGGTTCAGCATATGGGGAGATTAAACTTTTCACCGTATTTGGGTGAGGAGAAGGGGATTTTTGGAGCAATATACCGTGACGCTGAGGTAAGAGATTTCCGCTCAGAGTGGAATATTAACGGTGAATTAGCTAATGTTTCGCAAGTGACACAATTCCCAGGTGGATCGATTATGAGTAAAACCTTCCATATTGAGGAAGGGAAACGCGTATTACTGGTTGGAGTAATTAGCGAGCATATCATTGTCAATGGGGTTAAAATTGATTTGCCTGGCTATGCGGATTGGTTCAAATTCCATAGTATTGATCTTACACCATATGTACAAACTGGCGAAAATTATATTGAAATGAAGCTTGTTACGTCACCAGTTCAGCGATTGCAATTAATGATATGTGACGAGCATGAGCGACTAGATGGATGGCAAATTAGTAGCCCAGTAGATGAAAGTAAGCTGCAGGAGCTACCATTAATTGAAGCTCAGCAAAGCAGCCAGCAGCCTGCTTTGCATAAGTCTACATTTAACTGGCAAGCAACAGAAGAAGAGAGTCGCAATGTACGCTTAAAGCTTCGGTTGACTGGCATGAGTAAAGGGTTCATCGTATTAAATGGAAAGTCACTTGGGCGTTATTGGCAAATAGGACCGCAAGAGGATTATAAGGTACCAATTGCTTGGTTGAGACAAGGGGAAAATGTGATTGAAATTTTTGATGAGCAGGGCTCCTCACCTCATGCGGTAAGATTAATGTTTGACAAGCAAGCGTCTAATTTGTGGACAACCATAATATAGTAGGCTTTACAAATTCATTATTTAAATCAATGCGGGTTCGTTACTTGGCGGACCTGCTATTGTCATTTATAATTAAGCGATGAAATGAATTGGGTTTAGGAGAGCTGCCTGCTATGAAACAAATGACGATATATGATATTGCAAAGTTAGCAAACGTATCTGTGGCGACTGTATCTCGAGTAATCAATGATACTGCCCCAGTTAAGCATTCCACTAGAGAGAAAATAGAACAAATTATTCAAGAGCATCAGTTTGAGCCGAATGCAATGGCTCGAAGCTTATTGAAGAAGGAAACCGGCACGATTGGCATTATCGTCCCCGATCTTACTAACCCGTTCTATACTGAAGTGCTGGCAGGAGCAGAGCAGGAAGCCATAACGAGCGGACTTACGTTTCTTTTGACAAATTCAATTGGGAACTATAAGAAAGAATCAGAGTACTTAGCGATTATGCGAGAGAAGCGTGTTGATGGAATGATTTTCATTGGTGGGCGTATAAACCTACGAGCTGCCGATGAAGAGCTGGATCAAGAATTGATTCAGCATGCTTCAGTTATTCCGACAGTGCTTGTGAATGGTACGGTAAAAGGGAATAACCTAACACGTGTACTTACCGATGAATATAAGGGCGCTTGTATAGCTGTCCAGCATTTAATAGATTCTGGCCATCAATCAATTGGGTTTCTTGGCGGAGAAACTCATATGAGTACGACAGCCACTAAGCTAAGAGCATTTAGAAGGACGTTAAAGAATGCTGGGCTTGAGGTGTGCGAGGAATGGATCAAGACTGATAGTTTCTCTATCAACTCTGGCTACGAGCAAATGCTTAAATTAATGCAGCTACCAGAACGACCAACGGCCGTATTTTGTATTAATGATTTTGTTGCAATTGGAGCTATTAAAGCCGCAGTAGATCAAGGCGTTAATGTTCCTGAGGATATATCAATTATTGGCTTCGATGATATACCGTTATCACATCATTTCATCCCAGAAATTACAACAGTTTCACAACAGGCAATCGAGCTTGGACGTACTGCGGTACAGGTATTATTCAAGCTGATGAATCAAGAAAAGGTTAAGAAACAGACTGTGATCGAGCCGGTATTAAAAGTTAGACAAAGCTCATCTGCTATAAAAGCAAAAGCTCATTAGAGATTTATTTCTCTAGTGGGCTTTTTTCCATGGCTTTCTTTATTTATTCAAAGTATGATTAAGGCAATCAATTAATGGGAGAATGTACACATGTCTGAAATTAGATTAGCGGTTGAAGAAAAGATGTTACCTGAGTCGTTAAGAGAGTATGCCACCTCTGCTGAAATGCAGAGAAAATTGTACAAAAAGACGATGATCATCGTGATAGCTTCGCAAGTTTTTGGTGGTGCTGGGCTAGCTGCAGGAATTACGGTAGGAGCTCTATTAGCACAAGATATGCTCGGAGCAGAGGGATATGCAGGTGTGCCCTCAGCCTTGTTAACACTAGGATCAGCGGCTGCAGCCTTTCTAGTTGGAGGACTTTCCCAGCGCTTAGGCCGCCGGATTGGGCTCGCAGCAGGTTTTTTGGCGGGGGGACTCGGTGCAGCTGGAGTTGTTCTTGCAGCGATCTTGAATAATATTACGCTTCTGTTTAGCTCATTGTTGGTCTACGGAGCAGGGACAGCGACAAATTTGCAGGTTCGTTATGCAGGAACGGATCTAGCACTGCCGAATCAGCGGGCAAAAGCGATAAGTGCTGCAATGGTCTTCACAACGTTTGGGGCGGTGGCAGGGCCGAATCTAGTAACTGTCACTGGAAAGTTTGCTGCTTCTTTAGGAGCGCCAGCGCTTTCTGGGCCGTTTATGCTTGCTTCCGCAGCATTTATTTTAGCAGGCATAGTGCTTTTTCTATTTCTACGTCCTGATCCGCTTATCGTATCAAAGGCAATTGCAGACATTGAGCGAGAAAAGAATAGACTTAATAATACGGGTACGGGGGATATTCTAGCTGCTGAACATCATGTACATAAACCTGGAATAATCGTTGGAGCAACTGTTATGGTTTTAACTCAAATTGTCATGGTCGCGATTATGACGATGACACCTGTTCATATGCAGCATCATGGACATGGATTAGGAGCTGTTGGTATTGTCATTGGCATTCATGTTGCTGCAATGTTTTTACCTTCTCTCATAACTGGCGTTCTCGTTGATAAATATGGTCGTACGAAGATGTCTTACGCTGCTGGGGTTACATTATTGATCGCTGGTCTAGTAGCGGCATTTGCACCTGGGGATTCAATGGTGATGCTTGTACTTGCTTTGGCCTTGCTTGGTCTCGGATGGAATTTCGGTTTAATAAGCGGGACCGCAGCAATTATTGATGCAACAACACCGCAAACTAGGGCAAAGACACAAGGCAGTATTGATGTGTTAATCGCATTAGCTGGAGCTTCAGGCGGGGCCTTGTCTGGCATGGTAGTCGCATCCACCAGCTATGCTACACTATCCTTGGCTGGAGGATTCTTGTCATTACTTTTGATTCCAGTCATAGTCTGGTCACGTAAGCAAAAGAAGAAGTAATTATTGCCTTTGTGAAAAGAAAGCAATAGCCGAATGGAAGGAGCGAGCTGCTTCACATTCGGCTATTTTAATAACTATAGATAATTAATCTATCGCATCATATAAGACAATTAAAGAATAACTATAGGTGTCATCGTCAAAGTTCAGTAATATGGATACACGATAACCATCCGCTTCATATCTACTAAATAACTGTAGATCGCCTAACCATATCGCCATCTCATATCTCTCGTACATATTGCTGTATATCGACTCATAGGTTCTTTGATCTGATGTTGTTGCATAGACCTCATTATACTTTAAATCGGTCCCGTACACGTTATCAATTCTTGTCATTTGATCGAAAAATTCGTCTATCGCGGAGTATGGATCGTTTATATCAAAATACAATACATGAGCGACATCTACTAATTTTCCATTCTCGAATGTGTAGTACTGGTAACCAATATCCCCGTTAATGAAACCTTTATTAAATAGTAATGAATTACTTTCTTCTTTTACTAGCGTAGTTTTAACAAGAGATTTAATCTTTGCTTTTGAACTGCCAAGTGGAGCTACGAAATACGAGTCATTAATTTGTCTTTTCTCAGAACGCTTCGTGCTACCATTGTTCAAGTAATTAGCTAGTCTAGTTTGAGCTAATTTCAAGTCATAGGTGCTAGAGTCTGTTACAAATCTCTCAGAAGCACCGTATTCTAGCAATCGTTTTACCATATCATCGTTTTGATGATATGCTGCCCATAATAGTGGTGTCCAGTTAGAAGCAGATTTCACATCAGGATTCGCGTTATTCTTTAGTAATAGATTAAGCGTATCCCATGCATTCCCCATAGCGGCATACAATAAAGGAGTTAGCCCATTGTACTTTTCTTCTACTGAATAACCATTGTCCAGCCAATGCTTAAGCGACTTACTATCATTGTAGTATGATGATTTGAACAGCTTTAAGCGCTCGTTAAATAAAATATCAATATGACGTTTTTTACTATCCCAGTAAACCTGCCCACCGCTTGCTTCCGCAACAAAGCGTAAAGGAATCATTGTTGCACCATTAACTACTTCTGGAGCTTGTGACAATACAACTCTGTTTCCATTTACATAAGCATTTTTAGAGTTAATGGTTAGTGTAACATTCAATGAATCTGATGTACCTGTTACTTGCTGCGTAGCAGAGTCCCAACCAACCTTCAAATTAAGCGCCTCGAAAATCGCTCGAAACGGAACTAAAGTCGTCCCTTGCTTCTGGTAAGGTGGAGTACTAAATTCAATCTTCTTATCATCGATTGCTGCAGTAATGCTGCTTTCCTCCGCTTCAACGATTGATGCGGAGTTTTGCCAACTTACAAGCGACAGAAAGATTGCTATGACAATCGACGCCTTCAAACTAATGCTGTAGTATTTTTTCATCTCCATCTATCTATCCTTTCAAAGTGATACTATTCATGGTACAAAAAATTTCTTCAATTGTCTATTTCTGTTTTTAGTACCTACGATTAGGGCTTATCGTAAAGTAATGTGACTGCATATTCAAAATTTTTCTCACTATAGTCGAGCATTAGGCCTATGCGATAATCGCCTGCATTATATGTAGCAAGTAATTTTAAATCAGCTATCCACATCGCCATCTCATATCGCTCATAGGTACTATCGTACATATAATCATAGAAAGATTGGTCTGATGATGATTGATAAAGCTCATGGTATGTTAGTTCGATACCATATACGTTCTCAATTCTAGTCATTTGATCGAAAAATTCGTCGATTGCAGAGTATGCACTACTGAACCCAAAGGTAATGGAATGAGAAATATCTATTAATTTTCCATTCGAGAATCGGTAGAGTTGCACTCCGAGCTCACCATTAGAAAACACTTTATTGAACATTAATGTATCTTTCTCTTCTAGTAATAACGTAGTCTTAACAAGAGATTTAACCTCAGCTTTTGTGCTACCTAGTGGTACGGTGAAATATGAATCATTTATTTTCTTTTTCTCAGAACGTTTGGTGCTGCCGTTATTTAAATAATTAGAGAGTCTGGTTTGTGCTAATTTCAAATCATAGGTGCTAGTGTCTGTTACGAATTTCTCAGACGCACCGTATTCTAGTAATCTTGCTATCATATCATCATTTTGATGGTAAGCAGCCCATAATAGTGGAGTCCAGTTCGAAGCAGATTTCACATCAGGGTTGGCATCACGCTTAAGTAATAGATTTACTGTATCCCAAGCGTTCCCCATAGCGGCATATAATAAAGGAGTTAGCCCATTGTACCTTTCTTCTACTGAATAACCATTGTCTAGCCAATGCTTAAGAGACTTACTATCATTGTAGTAAGATGATTTGAACGGTTTTAAGCGTTCATTAAACACAATATCGATATGACGCTTTTTACTGTCCCAATAAACTTGACCCCCACTTGCTTCTGCTACAAAGCGCAGTGGAATCATCGTAGCTCCATTAACAACTTCTGGAGCTTGAGATAATACAACCTTTTTTCCATTCACATAGGCATTTTTAGAGTTAATGGTTAGTGTTACATTCAGATCATCCGATGTACCTGTTACTGCTGCAGGTTGGCATTCCAACCAACCTTCAAATTAAGCGCCTCGAAAATCGCTCTAAACGGAACTAAGGTCGTTCCTTGCTTCTGATACGGTGGCGTGTTAAATGATAATTTTTTATCATCGATTGCAGCAGTAATGCTGCTTTCTTCGGCATGAACGATTGACGTGGAGCCATTCCAGCCAATTAGAGTAAGTAGTAGTGCAACAATTATTATTGTGTTCACACCGTATTTCAAGCGCTGCTTTTGTTCCATTTCATCTACCCCTTCTATTTTATTATTTATCTATGATACAAATAATTCCCACTTGATGTCTATGATTTACTAGTATGGAGATTCAGATATATGTTTACGCCAACTGGGTTTACCTTGGGGAAGATGGTGAGCTTTCCGTTGGTCCGAATAAGTATGAAGGAATCTACTTAGTTAAAGCGTAAAATGTTTGAAGCGGGAGTAGTGGACAAAGATTTCTTAACAGATAAAGATGGTACGAAATCTAAGCAGGATTTCTCAAATGGTAAAATTGGGATTTAAGCGATCATGGCTCTGATTTCATTAGCTTCTCAGCTAAAGAATTAGACACATTGATGCAAACAGTTCCAGAAGCGCGCTTAAAAGTAATTCCTTTGATTTTGCAATGCTATACAGCCGCTTAGAAGTAAATAAGGATATAATAAAACACAATTTAATGAAGAACTTCAGACGCAGAAAGAAGGCTTGCGTTTATTCCAAGAATCTGTGAAGACGTATATGAATGAGCTACCAGTAGGCGAGGGACTAACGCATTCTGAGCATATGCCATAATTGCCGAAGGAGCTTTCTCTCAAGTTTGGTAATGTACAAACGGCGATCGATGATGAAGCTTGGTATCAAGAGTGGTGGAGTAAGGAGAAGGATAATGTGCTGACTTGGAATGGTGTTTATGAAATCTATCAGCAGCAACAAGCAGCTAAAGCAGCGTTGTAATCAGCTACTATTAAAATAACGTACCATTATAAGGCGTAGCTACGTGGTCGTATACCCAAAGTTAGATTCTTGTACTTTAACTTATTGGGTATTACCTCGGGTTATGCCTCTTTTGGTTTTCTTCGATCATTCAATTGTGGCTATAAATGAAAATAAATTCTATAGTTGGTATAATGAGTGAAGTTGGTGTGGCGCTAATTGGAGGTGGAGAATTGAACATTATTGTTATCTTATGTTCCTTCATTGTTTCAACGATTATTTCCGTTGTAGTAATGAGAAATAAACAAAGAAAATGGTTAGCTTTACTAGCAGCTTTAATGGTTAACGTAATTCTTCTTGGAACTGCATACTGGTTGTTATACAGCGTGGATAGGGAGTCACAATTGTTTGGTATTGATTTTCAGGATAGATACTTGTTAGTTGCATTTATTCCTGTAGTCACAATTCTAAACTATATTATCCTCTCATTTGATATAAAACTAAAAAAGAGTGAGCATTAACCTCCCAGTTCTCTACAGTTATAGAGCGCTCGGAGGTTTAGTCTATGCGAAAGTTGTCCAGAGTTTACCCATTCAACACCCTGACCGGCTTTCCACCAAAATAAGCTTCAATATCCTCCACAATTTCTTGGAAAAATACGCGGTATGCCGCTTCTGTTACATACCCAATATGAGGAGTAGCAAGCACATTAGGTAATGTGCGGTACGGATGACCTTGTGGTAATGGCTCAACATCAAAGACATCAAGCCCAGCACCTGCGATTCTACCTCCTGAAAGTGCCTCGATTAATGCTTGCTGATTCACAATCGGTGCACGCGAGGTGTTAATTAGATAAGCAGTCGTTTTTAGTAGGGCAAGCTCCTGCGTATCTATTAAATTTCTCGTTCGTTCACTTAACACAAGATGAATAGAGATAATATCACTTTCCGCTAATAGCTGCTCCTTCGAAACATACGAGACATTGTGATGGGTTGCACGCTCTGGCGTCAGATTTTGACTCCAAGCGGAAACCTCCATGCCAAACGCTTGCCCAACTCGGGCAACCTGGGCACCAATTTTGCCAAGCCCGAATAATCCTAGCTTTTTGCCATATAGATCTTGACCAATGGTAGATTGCCACTTTCCATTATGGCGTAAATGATTATTTTCTAAAACGAGCTGACGAGATAATCCAAGAATAAGTGTCCAGGTTAGCTCTGCTGTGCCTGCACCCGCCCCTGCGGTGCCACTGACAATGATCCCTAATTCCTTTGCAGCATCCAGTGCAATGGAGGCATTACGCATGCCTGTTGTAACTAGCAGCTTTAAGTTAGGGAGCTGACGCAGTAAGGAAGCTGGAAACGGTGTTCGCTCTCTCATAATGACAATAATCGAATACGGCTGCAGCACGTTAACTAGCTCAGCTTCGTCTTCAATATGCTCAGAATAGATCGTTAGATCGATGTAATTGTTTAAACGTGACCAATCACCATAGGCTTGAGCTACACCTTGATAGTCATCAAGCACAGCAGTCTTCAATCGATGATGGCTTGCAGCTTCGATTGGAGGTTGAAAAAAGTTCCCCAATATGATTCCTCCTAGTACGTTCATAATCTGATCTATTTATCATATCATTTTTCAAACTCCATTGGGGAATTGGTCAATATTTGGCGGAGAATAACAATACCAAAACAAAGCCTTCTCATCTCATCTCATAATGAATTTGAGAAGGCTTTTTTATTTCCATTTCCAAGGACTTAGCGAAATGAGCTATTTATTCGTACTATGCTGTTTATTAGGTAAATGATGACCGGCATGGGATTTGCTTTGGTTCTTTTGGCTTTGTTCATGCTTGCGCTGTTTGTTGTTAAAATCCTCAACGAATTTTTGTGTATCGTCCATGTTCAGCTCTCCTTTCTAATATCCCACTTTAGTGTAACCATTGGATCGGAAATTATTCGATTCTGCTCTGAATCAAAGCTGCTTAGGCGAATGCACTGTTTTAATATGATGTGTATTGAGCAGAATGCTTTCACCTTTTCCAATAAGCAATTGAGCAAATTGTCCTTGAATCTTATTCAGCAAGCCAATCTTATTAGGATTAGCGCCTAGATCGAAGATGACGATTTCACCGACCAGCTTCTGCAGCTGATCCTCGAAGCTTCGCGAAAGTGGCACCACGGAGGGACTAACAGGAAGCTGCTCGCGTTCCATAGAAAATGGCGTTTGGTTTTCAGGATAAGGAATCAACCATTTTAAATGATACATTGGAATATATGTTGTTTTATAGATCGGCGAATAAAATACGAAGTAATTGTTCATAACTGCAGTAACATAACCATGTAACGACAATGCCCCTGAAACATAGATCTCCACAAATTGGCCACGAGCATGCTGTAATATATTACGATACGAAATTCTACTAGTGTCGTCATGAGGCACAGTACTCGGACTTTGAATCTCTTCCTCGGGGTTGTCATTTATATTTATATTTTGCACATGTAGTGTAGGGATATAAATAAAGTTCGTACCATTATAGATAACAATAATATCTTGACCGCTATCAATTAATATCCCGTTATGCTTCTTCTCACTTGATATTTCGACAGTAACAGCTTTATTTAACATTGATTGCACCGGTGTTCACCTCGAATTAATAAAATATTTCTAACCAAGCATATAAACTAATCAAGCTAATGAATAAGGAAATGGGAATGACAAACAATGTCGTTTTTATATATTTGCGCCATGTCAGATGAATATGATTTTTCTTAAGAATGTGCATCCATATTAGCGATGCAAGAGTACCCATTGGGAGGATTAGAGCACCAATATCTGCACCAATAATACTTGCAAAGTAGCCTGCATGCAGTAAAGATGGTTCTAGATTCATATCCATGATCGATAATGTTCCTATCATTACAGATGGCAGGTTATTAAAGAGGTTCGACATAAATGTTAGTAGTACACCGATAATAAAAATCGTATTAAAGCGATTATCTGCAACAAGACCGCCTAACTGGCCAACAATAACTTCGATTAACCCAGCGTTGTAAAGTCCATATACGATGACGTACATACCTAGAGCAAACAGTAAAATATGCCAAGGTGTTTTACGAACAACATCTGTCGGCGTTATTCCTTTTTTAATCCAACGTAATACGATTAAACACAATGCACCAACGATGGCAGGCCATTCTGTCGATATGCCAAGCGGCTGTAGTACAAAAAAGCTAATTCTCGTTAAGATTACGATGATGATACAGATAATAAACATTCGCCAATCGATTGGAGTCATCGGCTGCGTACGAACAGGCCCCATTAATGGGTGGCTTCTTTTTATTTGTGATGAAAGATCAGAGGTACGTTGATCCCAATTATCTGTTTCTCGGTAAATGATAGGGATATGCGCTGGAATATCCTTTCTGAAGAAGTAATAGATCAATATGGCAATCGATAGCAGGCCGATCATTGAGGGAACGAGCATCATTGAGGCATAAGCAATTAGATCAAGTCCAACGATTTTTAACGAAATTAAATTTGCCAGATTGCTAACTCCGATTGGCGCGCTAGCTCCAGTTGCGATGAGTGCGCCAGAAAGCAGATATGGGATCTTTTGATGCATTTTTAGATTTAACACATTTAATGTTTGAATAATGATGGGGGTAGTTATTAATATGCTTCCATCATTGTTGAAAAACATCGTCATAAGAAAGCACAGAGCATTAATATACCAGAATAGCGCTTTTCCTGAGCCATTTGATCGAATTGCCAGATTAAATGCCGCCCATCTAAAAAATCCAATGCTCTCTAATACAATAGACATGACGATGGTTGATAATATGGTGATTGCAGCCCCATTCACGACTTCTATGATGGAGACAAGATCGGTAAAGCTAACCATACCGAATAGCAATATTGCTAGTGCACCGAGCGTTACAAATACTGCTTCATGGATTTTAAATGGTCTAAGCATAAGCAAGGCTAAAGTTACAATAAATATGCTCGCTGTGATAAGTAGGGATTCAGTCATATTTTCTCGCCTCACTGTACGTTGGATGATTGTTGGAATCGCTGGACTTGTGATTTGCCGTATGGACAATCTGGCTTCGGCCAGTAGGTTTTGGCTTTAGTAGGATAAAGAGCATTAAACCGAGTATTAATAACAAAACGATAAAAAAGATCACGCTACTTGCCTCCTTGTAGTCTTCGCTGGGTATTTGTAGATAGAGGATGTTCGCATAGCAGGGACAATGGTAGGGGTAAATAAAGATACCTATATATACGGAAACAGAGATGGAATTGAAATAATGAAATGGCCTAGATTACAGTAAATTCCATATATGCCCTTATAAGACTAGTTCACTGGATCAAGAACCATTTAAGCGTAATAAAAAAACAAACCAGACAAAATGTCTGGTTTAAATGAATTAGTAGTGATCGTGGTCTTTATGATCTTTACCGTCTCTATGCTCTTTATTGTCTCTGTCGCCTTTATGGTCATTGCCTCTGCCTTCTTTGTGATCCTTGTCTTTACCATCTTTATGCTCTCTATTGTCCTTGCCGCCTTTCTCGTCCTTACCCTGCTTTTGGCCTTTATTGTGCTCGCCTTTATATTGGTTAAGCAGTCTTACAGAAGGAGTAAAGCTCTTGATATGCTGCGTAAAAATGATAATTGATTCATGATTGACGATCAGCGTAATATAGTCAGCATTTACTTGGCTTAGTACACCGACGATACTTTCAGGGCCACCGCGATTAATTTTAATTAAATGATTCTTTTTTGAGCGTAATGCATCTAGGAAGGAGCTAGGTTTTCTATGCTTCCAGCGGATTACTCTGTGGTGATGACCGTGCTTTTCGCTATGTTTGTGTGGCTTATGAAGGATCGTTATGCTTTTAATATGCTCGCGATTGAAATAAACAACCCCTTCATGCTTAGCAAAGATCACAATATAATCGCTTTTTACTGCTAAAACTATTCCTTCACTAGATTCTGGACCGCCTCTGTTCACACGAACTAATTTGCCAATAAGGCCCGATAAATGACTAGTATACATTGTACAAACACCTCTTTATCAATTAATGACACATAATGCATGATACGTGTACTGCATGGACAATGACATAGATATTGGGCGTAATTGGCAAATATCCGCACGAGTCTAGAAGGATTGAAAAAGGTCTGTATTTTGTTAGTAACAAGTCGGAATTCTGATAGTGAGACATTTTAGAACTATCTATAATTGATGTATTAAGCCAATAAGCAGTTAATAACGAGGAGGTAGACTATGGAAAGAGACATTAAAAGCCTAGTATCACAAATGACATTGGAAGAAAAAGCAGGGATGTGCTCAGGGCTCGACTTTTGGCATTTGAAAGGTGTTGAAAGACTAGGTATACCTTCGGTCATGGTAACAGATGGACCACATGGACTACGCAAGCAGCAGGCTTCAGCTGATCATCTTGGCTTACTTAATAGCGTTCCAGCAACTTGTTTCCCTTCTGCGGTTGGACTTGCTAGCTCATGGGATCGCAGTCTAATTCATAAGGTTGGAGTTGCCCTTGGCGAGGAGTGCCAAGCAGAAAATGTTGCCGTATTGCTTGGTCCTGGAGCCAACATTAAGCGCTCACCGCTTTGCGGACGTAACTTTGAATATTTCTCCGAGGATCCTTACTTAAGCTCACAATTGGCAGCTAGCCATATTAAAGGAGTACAAAGTCAAGGTGTAGGTACGTCATTAAAGCACTTTGCAGCTAATAATCAGGAGCACCGTCGTATGACGAGTGATTCTATTGTTGATGAGCGCACATTTAGAGAGATTTATCTTGCTAGCTTTGAAGGAGCAGTGAAGGAAGCGCAGCCGTGGACCGTTATGTGCTCGTATAATAAGGTGAACGGTGAATATGCTTCAGAGAACGAGTATCTGCTTACTGATATCCTTAAGGAGGAATGGGGCCACGAAGGCTTTGTTGTCTCTGACTGGGGAGCGGTCAATGAGCGTGATCTTGGCCTAGCAGCAGGACTCGAGCTTGAAATGCCTTCTAGTGGAGGTACAGGTGATGCTAAAATTGTTGAGGCAGTTCGAAGTGGAAAGCTACCGATTGAAAAGCTAGATGCTGCCGTTGAAAGAATATTAAAGATTATTTTTAAGTCAGTAGATAATAGAAAGCCTGATGCAACCTATGATGTTGAAGAGCATCATGCCATTGCTCGTGAGGTTGCACGAGAAAGTATGGTTTTATTAAAGAATGAGGATGAGTTATTACCTCTATCTAAAAAAGGTAAGCTAGCAATTGTCGGAGAGCTCGCAGTTAAACCAAGATATCAAGGTGGAGGCAGCTCGCACATTAACCCGACCAAGCTTGAGGATATTTCTGAGGAAATCATTAAGTCAGCTGGTTCGGAAGCATCTGTTACTTACGCACAGGGCTATGAGTTAAACTCTGATCATACGAACGAAACATTACTAGAGGAGGCTAAGCAGATAGCTGCAGACGCGGACACGGTAATTCTATTTGCTGGCTTACCTGATCGTTATGAATCAGAGGGCTTTGACCGAACGCACTTGAGACTGCCAGACGCTCAAATCGAGCTAATTCAAGCGATCGCTGAGGTTCAGCGTAATATCGTAGTGGTGTTAAGTAATGGGGCACCAATCGAGATGCCTTGGCTGGACAACGTGAAGTCTGTGCTAGAAGCGTATTTAGGAGGTCAGGCTTTAGGTGGAGCGATAGCCGATATCTTATTTGGCGATGCTAATCCATCTGGTAAATTAGCTGAAACCTTCCCTGTCAAATTAGAGCATAATCCATCCTATCTGAACTTCCCAGGTGAGGGTGATAGAGTAGAGTATAAGGAAGGATTATTTGTAGGTTATCGTTACTATGATATGAAGGAGATTAAGCCGCTGTTTCCATTCGGGCATGGTTTAAGCTATACAACCTTCGATTATTCTAATCTTGTCATTAGCCAATCTAGCATTTTGGATAACGAGGAAGTAACAGTAAGCGTGGATGTAACGAATACGGGGAAACGTGCAGGTAAAGAGATTGTACAGCTATACATCCGCGATGTGGAAAGCTCAGTTATTCGACCATTAAAGGAATTGAAAGCCTTCGATAAGGTCGAGCTTCAGCCACAGGAAACGAAAACAGTAACCTTTAAGCTTAATAAGCGTTCTTTCGCATATTACAACGTTGAGATGAAAGATTGGCATGTAGAAACAGGAGCATTCCAAATTCTAGTTGGACGCTCGTCACAGGATATCGTGCTGCAAGGAGAAATTCAAGTAAAATCTACGATTGAATCAAAGCCAGTATATCATCGTAATAGCACGCTAGGGGATATTATGGAGAACGGCGAAGCATTTTCAATCGTGATGGAGTGGCTTAAGCAATCTCCACTAGGAGCAATGATGACTGCCCAAGAGGGAGAAGGGGCAGAATTGGCGCAGGCTATTATTAAGTATTCTCCACTTCGAACGATTGCAGGTTTCAGCGGTGGTGCAATAACTGATAAGCATTTAGAAGAGCTTCTCCAGCAGTTGAATAATTCACTAGTGGCTGGGACAAAAAACAGCTAATAATCAAACATCGAGTGCACTACGAATAGTAGAGTACTCGGTGTTTGATTTTAAATAACTAGTCGTAAAATTATTGCTTCCGATAATAAGGCAATCTGCTAAGAGGAACGTCAATGCGTTGTACAGATGGACCTTCAACAACACTGCCATCGTCGCCTAGCCAAGTGCCTGCAGGGAAAACAACATCACGCTGGCGTTCTCCTTTTATCACGACAGGTGCTACAAGAATATCGCTTCCTAGCATAAATTGATCGCGGATTTGTTCAAAGCCTTGATCGGCAAATTCATATGCCATATGGCGTATGATAGGCTCTCCACTGACAGAGGATTGCTTTGCAAGCTGTAGGATTACTTCAGCAAATGCAGCATGCAATTGAGCTGCTTCCACACAATACTGCAGATGATCTTGGCTTAATAATCGCCAAGGAGCTGCCGAAAACTGCATCATCGGGAACAGCGCTGAGCACTGTGCAGAGCGCACATACATTTCGGCATCGAATTTAGATGAAGTAAAGCTGCCACATTCTCCACCGCCAATCATATCTGGGCATGTATAAGCGTAGCCTAGCAGCCCTTGTGCTAGTCCATCTGGAATTAATGCGCCTAATCCGATGTTGCTCCAGTCATGCGCTTTATCCTTTAAGCGCTGAACAAGCGTCTGACCTGCCAGCTTCCAGCAGCTGCGGTATTCATTGAGCTTATAGTCTAAGCCAACTTTCGCCCAAGCTTCACAATGTCCGCTGCGAGTAGTAGGGGCATAGGCTCTATCATCAACTTCATAGAATTCAGGATCACCAGCATCTAGCTTAAATCCGTCGATGCCGTACTCACTCTGCAAGAAATTTAGCTGATCCTTAATCCAGCTAACGGCTTCTGGATTCGTGCAGTCTAGCACTGCGCTATAGCCATTCCACCATTTACGAATTGCCGTGTTGCCGCATCTATCCTTCAGCAGGATGCCTGTTGGCTCAAGCTGACGAAAGGTAAGGCTATCTGGTGTAACGAACGGACATATCCACAGCATAACCTTAAACCCCATATTATGCAGCTCTTGCACCATTTCCTTAGGATTAGGAAAGCGCCCTGTATGAAACCTCCAAGTGCCGTATGGCTCATGCCAATTGTCGTCGATCATAATGACGCCAGGAGGCATGCCGCTTTTCAGCACATCCTTGGCATATTGCAGTACCTTCTCCTGCGTTGGCTCATATAGCAGCTCAATCCATAGGTTATATTGTGGTGCAGTAAATAGCAGCGGTTCTGGAATTTCGGGAACGGAAGGGAAGTAGCGTCTTGCTGCATCGAGATAAGCTCCCTTGAACGAGGCATGACCCTCGCTCACAATTAGCTCGCCGATCCCTTTGACAATGAGCTTTCCATCATTAAATTGGAAGCGAAACGGCTCCTCACTCCATATATACCTTCCTTTATTAGAAAGCAGCAATGGGCAGGCTTGATTCCCATTGTGATTGTTATCTAAATCCGCACTGAAAAAGTCTTTAGCATATGGCATGCTAGTACCGTCAGCAGCACGTCCACCCCACCAATATTCATCATTCAACAGATTGATTTCAAGAGGTGTACTCTCTGTAAGTTGATTAATAAGCGTCAATGTTATCACTCCTTTAAGATCATCTTAACGTTGTCACACTGCTCAGACAATCTAAAGGTTTTGACCTTCACTATAACAAAATTGACTTTAATGCATAGTAAAAACAAAAAATCCGAAAAAAACAGCCTTTTCCGATAAAGATGCCGTTTAGAAGGCAATATGAACATGCCATAATAGCGAAGTAAAAGAAGCCTTAGTTGCTTTAGACATTGAAAATAAGGGGGAATAGTATGCGATTTGGCTTGCAGCTTCTTATGGCATTAGCATTATTGCTGGTCTTACTCACTGGGTGTGGTAACAGTAATGGGGCTAGTTACAGTAATGGAGCTAGTAATAGTAATACTGCAGAGGACCCGATTATCGTTACTTATACAGGGGGAAGCATATCTGCGAAGGAATTTCATGCGTTTTTAGGAAGTACATTGTTTTTTTATCCTGCGTTTTATGAGGAGAAGGATGATATTGAATATAAACATAATGTCCGCGATCAATTAGTTGCTCTTAAAACTTTAAAGCAATCATTTGGAGAGGATGTATTAGAACAAGCTGCTAGTAAAGCGGATAGTATTATCGAGCAAGTGAGGGAGTCATTAGAGAGCCTTAATTCATTAGGAGTCAGTAATAAAGAAATGCTGGAGGAGAATAATCTCACGCTAAACGATCTTAAAAATTACCTTATCGACACTACTGCGGCTATGATTCAGATGGGGCAGCAGATAGAAACTGAGAAAGTAAAGCAACGATATGAACAATATGTCGAGATGTATCCTGAAGTGAATCTTGTCGTATCTGGCGAAAGTATTTTTATTCCCAAAGTAGACGAGACACCAACAGATGATGACTTAGAGAAGCTTGAGTCGTTACATGAGTTATTGCAACGGAAGCAGAAAATTGAAAACGCTTCAAATGAATATACGGTAGATGTTTTTGAGAATTTGGAGCTAAGAAAATTAACTAATCAACAATTAATAAGCGCTTATGCGGAAACAGAGATCGGTGCTTTTAGCGATATGATAGAGACTATCGATGGTTACTACTTGTTTCGAATAGACGACAGATATGCTAAGGAGTTTTCAGATTTTGAGGCAGAACTTAGAACTATTATGGCACAGGAGGTGATTGTTGATTACGTAAGCAACGAAATACCTGCGATGATATTGAAGTCAAACATTGAATGATGCACGTTACAAAAGGAGGAGAAACATAATGAAGCGAGCTGATATCCAAGGAAAGACCAAGAAGCTATTAGTATTAATGCTTATAGTAAGTCTGTTATCCGTATATGCACCAATTACATCAGGAGTTACTTTAGCAGCATCAACAATTGACGGGGATTTCTTTGATGATTTTAGTGAGGGTGCAATCAATTGGACAGAAGGAACAGGAAGCTGGTCAGTAGCAGAGGGGGAATATCGCCAAACCAATATTACTACCTCAGGTCAAGCTCATAGATTTGCTACCACAATAACGGGGAGAACATGGGATGATGCGATTTATGAGGTTACTATGAAATATGAAAGTGGAGCATCTTGGGGAGCTTTTCTTTTTAGAAAGACTAATCAAGTGGACCACATTAATAATAGTGGTTACTTTGTAAATTGGATGCTTGATGGCACATTGGAGTTAAATAGAGGAGGTAGCAAGATTACTAATCTCGCTACTGTACAGACAGGAATTGTATGGAACAGCGCCGATAATCCTGCAACCTACCATCGCTTAACGATCGCTAATAAGGGAAGCAACATTAAGGTTTTCATTGATGACAGCACAGAGCCTATTATTAATGTAAATGATACTGTCTACACCTCGGGCTATGCTGGTTTAGGGGTACATGGCAGTCAATGGAGCTTTGATAATGTTAGCGTTACAGATTATAAAGCTAAGTTGCAAGCGTCGCATGGAATTTACGAGAAGCAAGCTGGTGATGACCCAGCTGCGACTGTAGCGATTGTTCCAATATTGTTCGACGAGACTGTGGAAGAGTTAACTCTGCAGGAGCAGCAATTAAAGCTCAATGAATCTGAGCACTATACTCCGCAAGAGGGAGCATATCTATTACATTCTACTTTCCTCCAGACACTTAAAGCTGGCAATTATTCTATCGAGCTAGCATTAAGCTCGGGTCAGGTGCTAGTCTATTCACTCGAAATTGTTGATACAGGAGAAACGACAGAAGAAGAACCAGAAGAAGAACCAGGAGATAATCCAGTTGAGGAAATAGTAGTCATTCATCCAGAGGAGTACACAGGTGCTATTAAAAATCCTTTGATGGGCATGGCAGGTAAGGACTTTTTTATTAATACGGCTCATCCAGCGGGTTTAGCGGACCAGCCATTGGATCATATGCCGTGGGCAACCTTGATGATGACTTACATTCCTTGGGATCGCTTAGAGAATGATGAATCTGACGGGATTGAAAAAATAGAAGAATACTTGGATGAACGTTGGAGAGGAAAGGATTCTAACGGAGTTTGGCATCAATATGAGGAATACAATATGAAAATCATTCCTCGCGTATATTTAAGATTCCCTTCCTCCACTTCAGGCAATACAAGTGATTTTTACGGTTTGGCTGGAGATCATTGGCCTGCGGATATGCGAGCTGGAGATTTTACAAGTGAACAGTTTGATCAACGATTAAAGAGATTAGTGGAAAAACTAGGACAGCTGTGGGACAACGACCCTCGTGTAGCCTATATTCAAATGGGCGTATGGGGGACTTGGGGCGAGCATCATGGTACTGCACAGCCTGCCAACATCGGCCAATATTTCGAGGATAATTTCACCAATAAAAAGGTGCAAGTACGCTATCATCATAATGGACAATGGGATGCGAACAACAGCTTTGGTCACTATAACGACTCGATCGGTAACTTGAACATTGATAGTAATTATCAAACTAAGCCGATTGGTGGTGAGCCTGGCTATGATTATGTTGGTCAAACCATTCATGGCTGGAGCGCATCTGAAACATTTACAGATGAGGACTATATGTATAATACAGCCAATATGATTCGTTTTGGGCATGTTGTTTATTTAACGTGGCTTGGCGAATATACGTATGGCAGCAGATGGGTACCTTCTGATGAGAAGCATTGGGGAACAGCCTTTTATCTAGCTAACAAAGCTGAAATTGATAGCAGAGCTGAAGTTGTGCAGAAGGAATTAGGTTATCGTTATGTGATGAGCGAATTTAGTTATCCTGAGCAAGTGAATTCAGGGGAAAAGTTTAATGTATCCTTCAAAGTCAAAAATATGGGATCAGCACCGATGTATTATAATTGGCCTGTTCAGGTAAGTCTAAAGGACCCAGTAACGAATGAAATTGTATGGAGTGATACATTTAAAAATGTAGATATTAGAGATTGGCAGCCAGGCAGCGGTTTTACTAGCTTTAATAACCGCAAGGATGGAAACTGGAGTAACTCAGTGCTTAATTATAATACACCTCCAGCAGAGCATCATATTAGAGAAACATTTACATTGTCTGAGGATGTAGCGGCGGATAAGGAATATATTATTCAGCTTGCGGTTTTAGATCCAGGCGGCAATGTACCGAGCTTACGCTTCTCAATTGAAAACTATAAAGCAGGCGGCTATCATCCGATGGGCTATATCGGAATTGGAACAGCTCCAACGCAAACAGCTATAGACAGCTCTTATTTTGATAGCCCAGCAGTTGATGTAAGCTTACGTTATTACCGTATTAATGAAGAAGTACCGACAACAGCTAGAACATTATCGGAGCTTCAAATTTCGGGCAACAATGTATTACTTGCTCCTGGTGAGAAGCAGTACGATCTGGAGAACCTCTCTATTAGAGGTGTTGATTCTCAAGGAAACATCCATAATCTAGACGCAGCTACTGTGGAATGGTCAATTGCTTCTGGAGAAGAAAATGCACAATTAACAGGAAGTATGCTGGAGCCAGTATCGGCAGGAATTGTTGGAATTACAGCAACCTATCATGGAGTGAGCAGTAATGTGTTTGCTATTGAGATCACGGATCAAGTCGGAACAATTAAGGGTAAAGTGAGCGATAGGTATGGGAATGCTGTAGTCGGAGCAGCGATCGTATTATCCTCCGAGATGGGGTCATATAATACAACGACAGACGGGGATGGAAACTATCAATTTGAAGGAATATTTGCTAATACAGAATATACACTGACAGCAAGTAAAGCTGCATATTTAGCTAGGAGTGCTTCAATTACTAATCTATTAGCAGGAGAGACCAAACAACTGAACTTAACGATCAAGCTTGATACTGGAGGATATTTTTTCGATGACTTTAGCAATGGTACAAGCGCGTGGACGGCTGGAACTGGAACTTGGGTAATTGATAATGAGCAATATGTACAAACTCGTATAGGCGGCAGCAATTCCTGGAGATATATGTCCACGATTACAGGGAAAGTATGGGAGGATGCGATCTATGAAGTAGATATTGAATACGGCAATGACGGAAAAAACTGGGGAGCATTTCTTTTCAGAAAAACAAGCCAAGGAGACACGATCAATAATAGCGGATATTTCGTAGACTGGCAGTATGATGGAAGAATTGAATTGATGAGAGGGGCTTCGTCACTTGTTATGTTAGCAACAGCAAATCGAGAAACAGATTGGACACAGCCACATCATCTAAAAATTGTTAACATCGGCAGTAACATTAAGATATATGTTGACCATGAGACCGAGCCTGTTATCGATGTAAACGATAGTACATTTAAATACGGATATGCTGGTATTGGAGCGAATGGAAGTAGGTGGGCATTCGATAACGTTCAGATCACTGATGCTTCACAATCAGTAGAGCTATCACTTTTACCAAGCAGTGTCACAATCGAACTTGGTGGATCGCAGCTGTTTACTGTAAGTGGAGCAGAAGCAGACGAAGTAACTTGGACAATTAGCGATACATCAAATAAGGTTGTAGTAGATGATCAAGGTTTGGTCATAGCAGAAGTTGATGCTGAACCAGGTACTTATATCATCACCGCCACATCTAAGTTAGACAATACTCAATTTGCGAGTGCAATGCTTACCGTGAAAGCGCCTGTAAGCTATTCCATAGCTCCAATTGAGGATCAACTGCTGTCTGATTTAGTTGAGGGATATCTAGCAGAAGCACAGGAAGCCAGAGAGATTATAATTACGAATACAGGTACAGGAGCATTAAGCCAGCTACAGGTAACCTTGGAGGGGGAGCATGCCAACAAATTCTTGATTACGCAGCCAAGCAGTGAGCTGAGTAGTGGTGAAGCGACAAGCTTTATTGTAAAGGCGACAGATGGATTGGTTGCTGGAACGTATATCGCCAAAATTATAGTGACAGCGGATCAAATTGCTTCTTTCTCATTCAATGTAACACAGACAGTGATGCCTTTAGCACCAACTGTCCCAGCGAAGCCGCAAGAGCTTGTTGCAAGTAGCGGTAATCGCGTGATTTCACTTCAATGGAATGGGGTAGCGAATGCGGAAAGCTACAAGATTTACATGGCGACGACTCCTGGTGAGTATAATGAAGAGCCGATTGCTACAGTAACTTCAACGACATATGAAGTGAGCAATTTAACCAATGGTACTGAATATTTCTTCATCATTAGGGCGGCTAATGCAGGAGGCTTGAGTGACAGCTCTAATGAAGTCTCTGGAACACCGGTGACTGTACCTGGTGCACCTACTAATGTTAGAGCGAAAGCAGGCAATGGCACGGTTATCATTACCTTTACTGCCCCAGTAGATGATGGTGGAAGCCTGATTACAGGCTACGAGGTGACCAATACCGTAAATGGTAATATTACGAGCGGCAGCTCAAGCCCTATTGTTATCCCTGGTTTAACCAATGGAACTAGCTATAGCTTTACAGTTACTGCTGTAAATACCGTTGGTAAAAGTACGGCATCAGAGGTCTCCAATACTGTTACTCCAACCTCTCCGAGCAGAGGTGATGGAAGTGGTAGTGGCAATGATAGCAGCACGATCGCGCCAGCTGACAATACTTCTCAACAGGTGACGATCATCGTTAACGGTAAAGCGGATCAAGCAGCAACTTCTACAACTATTCAACGAAACAATCAAAGCGTTTCACTTATTACATTCGATCAGAATAAATGGAAGGGAAGACTTCAGTCTGAAGATCAGCATGCTGTGATTACCATTCCAGTTAGCAACACAAGTAATGTTGTCATAGGTGAACTAACGGGTACAATGATCCAAGAGATGGAAGAAAAGCAAGCGATTGTCCAGTTCATGACGAATCAAGGAGGCTATACAATTGCTGCAGAGCAATTAAACCTTGTCGAAATTGTTAAGCAGCTAGGCAATGATGTTAAACTACAGGATGTAAAGGTCCAACTAGAAATTGCTGAGCCGACAGATGCAGAACTAGAGCTTGTTAAAAGCACTGCGTTACAATATGATCTGAAGCTTACAGCACCAGCACTGCAGTTTTCAATTAAGGTAACCTCCGGAGAGAAAACAGTAGAACTTACACAGTTTGCACATTATGTTGAACGTATGATTAAGCTCCCTCAAGGAGTCAATCATAAACAAATCTCTACAGCCGTTGTGATTGAGAAAGATGGTACGATGCGCCATGTTCCAACTAAGATTATACTGATTGATGGGAATTATTATGTACAGATCAATAGCTTAACGAATAGTCTTTATAGTGCAGTGTGGAGTCCGCAATACTTTACTGACACCGCTAATCATTGGGCACAGCAAGCGATTCAAAATATGGGCTCTAGACTTATTATTGAAGGAATTGGAGATGGCCAGTTTGCTCCTGACCGAGAGATTACACGCGCTGAATTCGCTGCAATCATTGTAAGAGCACTTGGTCTTAAACCTCAAGCTGGGGAGCCACTATTCTCTGACGTGAAGGGGACTGAGTGGTACAGCAATACAATAAATACTGCTTATGCTTACGGTTTAATTAACGGTTATTCCAATGGTTCATTCCATGCCAATGAGAAGATTACACGTGAGCAGGCAATGCTTATTCTATCACGAGCGAGAGAACTGACTGGTTTAAAAGTGAATGTGGCTGAGCTGAATCAAGAAGACATTCTTGCCCAGTTCAAGGACAGAGATGAACTTGCAGCATGGGCACAGGGCAGCGTCACAGAAAATGTGCACCTAGGTCTTATTACAGGCAGATCAACGACCGAATTAGCTCCTAAAGGGAATATGACTAGAGCTGAGGTAGCGACAATTGTACAAAGGCTGCTGCAACAAAGTGATCTAATTGATTAAATAATAAAATCCTTCTCGGCTGGATAAAGCCGAGAAGGATTTTTATTGTTTATAGTTTGCACCAATTGAGTATTTAATCAGTCGAGCTTACATACCGCTTATAATCCGAGGGCAACACTCCGACAACTCGTTTAAACAGCGTGGTAAAGTGCTTAGAGCTTTGGTAGCCGACCATTGAAGCGATCTCATACAGCTTATGCTTGTCCTCGATAATGAGCTGCTTCGCAAGCTCCATACGCTGCTGAATGACATAATCGATAAAATTCGTCCCTGTTGCCTCGCGAAATACTTCACTTAAATAACTCGGACTCATCCGTACATGGTCAGCTACAGTTTGCAGCGTAAGGTTAGCATTAAGATTGCTATGAATATAGCGTTTTACTCGAACAGTAAGTGGTGTATCATGCTGCTGCTCGGCGGATTCCTGTCCATACTTTATCATATCCTCAGCGAGTGTCCGTAGTGTATCAATCCATTGCTCTCGAGGTATTGTACTAGCGTTTTGACTTAATAGCTTCATCGCGTTATGATCTACAATTAAATACTGAGGCAGCCCAGCCAGAGAAGCGAATTTTCCTAGAATTGTAAGGCACTTAATGAATTGCTCACGCCAAGTATCGACTTGATGAGAAGGAAAGCTAGCTGCAATCATATTCGTAATGGTTGAGCTTTGAGCCTGCTGTAATGCCACCATCCACTGTATTGCATCGGCATCCACATCAGACATAAGCTGGAACCGTATCTCCATTTTGGCATGCTCCCAGCATAGCTGCAGCTGACGAAATTGTTCAAATACTTGGCTGCTGCCAATTGCGATAGTAAGCTTCGTGTATTGCTCAGTGAAGCCTAGCAAGTTCTCTCTAAACTGTTGAACCCCGCTTTCTAATGCCTGATGATCGTTTGACCAGTGCAGCACGAGAATTAATCCGTCCTCGGCGCGAATGACCTTACCAGCCCCTCCAATAAGCTCCTGACATGATTTTAGTATAAAGTAGAGGTAAGAGCTGCGATCACTAGCTTCTAGCCTTTGTGTATTATGGTATATCGCCATTGCACAGAAATATAATCCTTCTGTCGGAATGCCAAGACGTCTGAGCCGTTCCTCACAAACTACTGGTGCATAGTTGTGATCGTTCAGCATCTGGTGAAACCAAAATTCGCTAAGCTGCTGATTCTGCTCGTCTTCCTCTAGCTTTCGATGAAAATTACTTAATATCCGCTCTTCAATTACTCCAAGCTTCTCGATCAGAATCGGCTCTTCAACGGGCTTTGTCAAATAATCGACCGCTCCTAATACGAGTATTTGGCGAACATAGATGTAGTCAGTGAAGCCGCTTAACGCTAACACGAAAGGACAATTGTCCCTCTTTAGCAGGCTGGTATACATCTCTATGCCGTTCATAATCGGCATGGAGATGTCAGTGAGCACTAAGTCAGGCTTGAGCTCGCTAATTAACGCTAAGGCATCCTGTCCATTAGCCGCTTCGCCCAATACTACCCATTGTGGAGCGATTCTATGCAGCAAAGAGCGCAGTCCTTTACGGATCATCGGCTCGTCATCGACGATAATCATGCGAAATGTATTCATGCCCATCCACCTCTCCTATTTCGTTTTTATTGTCGGTCGTTATAAGGGGAATTCTGCAAATAACGGACGTTCCTGCGCCTTCTACACTGTGAATACGAAGTCCGAACTCTTTGCCATAGCTCAATTGAATACGTCGTTGAACATTTATAATACCAATACTGTCCTCTTGGTCAGAGTGCATATGGGAAGACTGCAAATTATGCTGCAGCTGCTCTAGTCGCTCTGGCGGTATGCCTGCTCCATCATCGGCTACAGTGATCTCTATAATAGAATCAACTTCAATGCTTTTCGCTTCCACTTTAATGAATCCTGAGCGTGGAACCGGACGCAGTCCATGTAATATGCTGTTTTCCACAAGCGGTTGAATCATCAAAGCATGAACGGATATGTTTTCTAGCGATTTCTCACAATCTATTACAATTTGCGGCGGGTAGTTCAGCCGTACAGATTGTAAATATAAATAATGCTGCACATAATCTAACTCCTGCTGTAAAGTCACCCAGCGCTGTTGCTTAATGTTGACCTTGAGCAGCTTCCCTAATGAGGTGATCATTCTAACCGTTTCTAGATTGCCTTCAGTTTCCGCCGTCATTCGAATCGTTTCTAATGTATTAAAGAGAAAATGCGGACTGATCTGACTTTGCAGCGCCGAAAACTGGGCATCACGCTGGCGAATTTCCGCGACATAGGTGCGATCAATTAAGATCTTAATTTGAATAAGCATTTGGTTAAAGCTGTTCCCGAGATGAAAGATTTCATCTCTTGCCTTCGTTTGAAACCGTAAATTAAATTCGCCCGATTCTGCTCTTCTCATTAGTCGTTGCAATTGCTCAAGCGGCAAGGTGATCTTTCGAGAAAACCAGCCAGAGAACAGTATCGCTGTTAAAATAGCTGCGCTCATAATTAACACTGAGTTTAATAGCATTTCTTTACGATTTAATACAGAATTGACGGGAACCTCGAGCTTAAGCTTCCAAGGAACCGTTTTCAGACTTGCCTCAGTTTGTAGCCATTGATCAGCACTATGGGTTGGTGCTGGCATCGTAATTTCTTGCTTATCCGTAGAATAGACAATCTCATTTTGTTCGTTGACGATAGTAACATATGAGTCTTGTCCAATTGAAATATTTTGCAGCAATTCATCTAACTTGGTCAGCTTAATATCTAGTACTAGCATCGCATAGCGCTTATTCAGCTCAGTTATATTCAGTTGCCTATATATTGAAAATAACGGTAATGGACCAGAGCTGCTGAAAGACGGTGCTAGGTAGGTATCTGATATGACATATGCGCCACTAGCATCTATTGCTTGTTGATAAGCAGGAGATGTTTCAGGCACGCTTGCATATCGCTGCCCCTTCTGATAAAGGCTGATGCTCTCCATATTATTGCTAAACAAATGAACGGCGGTAATATCCTCGGTATTCGGATATAGATAAGTATAGCGAATGTAGTTTTCCATTTGATTAAGCTCAAGCAGAGTTAAATCTGAAAAGCTTTTCCCTGCAATAAGTCGTTCAACTTGCTCTCTTTCATAAAGAGGCTTCATCGTCGAGGCAACCAATCCAGATAGATAGGCATCCAAATTAATTACTAACTGATTAGAAAGCTCGTTCATCGTCATGCTCAAATTATTTTTGGTATTGGCAAGATGTATCAGGTAATGGCTATACGTAATAATTGAAATCAAAATAATAATAATCAGGGTATAAGACATATTCAGCTTCTGTTTAAAAGTCATTCTGGTTCCTCCCCTTCTTAGTTTTCAGTATAGATGAAGGAGCATGTTCTAGGAAGGTGATTTGAAGTTAAAACCGAATATGCCGTCCCATTCCGAAAAAACTGCCGTTTCTTATCGATTAATGTCCATGTCATAATAGGCTTGCAACAACAAATCAATCACTCATTAGGGGGAAGAACAATGAAGAAACGTTTGGCAACGGTTTGTTTAGTTTCAGCAGCACTGCTAATACTTTCAGCATGCGGTAACAGTGGAAGCTCTAATACTCCTGCTAACAATGGTAAGAGTAATTCTACTAATACTAGCACAAATACCGAAAGCCCTGCGAAAGCTAAGGATGTTAGCTTGAAGGTATCTTTAACAGCACAGGATATGGTCGGGCTAGAGGAACTAGCTAAGCAATATGAGAGTGAAAATGAAGGGGTTAAGATCACCGTAGATCGTGCTCCAGATGATCAATTCAAGCAAACACTAGGTGCACAGCTGGCTGCGAAGGAAGCACCAGATCTATTTATCCAATGGCCAGGGATTAGCAAGGTAAGACTAAGCATTGATGCAGGTTACTTAGCTGATCTAAGCGATATTGCACCAGTATCGAATATCGACCCAGGCTTACTACAAGGCTTCAGCAAGGATGACAAAGTATACGGTATTCCTTGGAGCAAAAACTATCTAGCAATGTATTACAACAAAGATTTATTTGAAGCAAATAATATTAATATTCCTACGAATTGGGAAGAGTTCCTAGCTGTATGTGAGAAATTGAAGGAAGCTGGTGTTACGCCAATTGCCTTGGCAGGTAAAGAAAGCTGGAATGTACAGCTTCCATGGTTCGCTTTAGCCCCTTCAACTGTTTATGCACAGGAAGTAGATTGGGATCAAAAGAGATTTGACAATGAAGTTCAATTTGCAACATCTGAATCTTGGAAGACAGTTGCTGCACAATATGAGCAATTGCATAAGAATGGTTACTTCGACAAAGACACACTTGGTATTTCCTATGAATCTGCGAAAGCGGCTCTAGGTGCTGGCAAAGCTGGCATGATGATTGATGGTAACTGGTCAATTAGCGGTTATGAGGAAATTGCTAAAAATTCTAACATTAATATCGGTATGTTTGCATTGCCTGGTAACAAAGCTGGCGAGCCAATCTGGTTATCTTCAGCTCCATCTACTGGACTGGCTGTATGGTCTGGCAGCGAATATCAAGAGGAAGCGAAGGATTTCTTAGCTTATTTGTTCTCAGATGAAAACTATTTGACATTGATCGGACCTGGACAATTCTCAACATTGAAAACAGTACATGGCGAAAGCGCGGAAATTACTGCTGATATCGTAGATGTTGTGCAAAATGCACCAGCCTATCAATTCCTTGATATCGGCTGGCCAAGCGGTCCTAACACTGACGCATTCAACCAAGGTACGCAATCTGCACTTGGTGGAGCATCTACATTTGAAGAGTTACTTGACATTGCTGATAAGTCTTGGGACAAAGGCGCAGCTAGTATGAAATAAATGAGCTTTGAGCGGAGGAGATAATGAAATATCTCCTCCGACTTAACTTAGTCGTACAAAGAGAGAGAAAGGAAGGGATTGCGAGTGGGCTCAAAATCAAAATTACAGAAGGTTCCCTATGCCTTTGTACTGCCTGCGGTGTTATTGTACCTACTGTTTTTTATTTATCCGAGTATTCAGAGCTTTTATTATGCTTTGACGGATTGGAATGGAGTATATCCTGATTTTAATATCGTCGGTATGGAGAACTTTATTAATCTATTTGATAATCTCCGTTTTCGTGCTGCGTTCGAGAATACCTTGCTTTATGCAGTGGGGTTAACCTTAGGACAAAGCATGCTAGGCTTGGTGTTTGCCCTATTGCTTCACGGCGGATTTAAAGGTCAAAGCTTCTTCAGATCCGTGTTCTTTAGTCCACAAATTATGAGTTTGCTAGCCATTGGTTACTTGTGGACGTTTATTTACGATCCTAGCTCAGGCAGCTTAAATACAATCTTAAATGAACTTGGATTATCGGGACTTGCAATGAACTGGCTGGGTGACTTGAACATTGCGATCTGGTCTGTCATCGCAGTAAGTATTTGGCAAGGCGCAGGCTGGTGTATGATTATTTATCTGGCTAATTTGCAATCCGTACCGAAAGAGCTCTATGAAGCGGCTTCTATCGATGGAGCAGGAAGAATGAAGCAGTTCCTGCATGTAACCTTTCCTCTGCTTGGACCAGCTGTAACCATTACCATTGTCACTGGTATGATTAATGGTCTTAAAGCGTTTGACTTAGTCATGTCAATGACTAGAGGCGGTCCTGGGTATGTGACAGAAAGTATAAGCACTGTAATGTACGACACGGCCTTCAACCGCAATTTATTCGGTGAAGCACAAGCGATGGGGATTGTCATGTTTATCATCATATTTATTATTACCATCATTCAGCTGACATTATTGAAAAAACGGGAGGTTGATATGTAATGAGCATCGCATCCCGTCTACCAAGTATTATTCGTTGGGCACTCGTCATATCTATGTCGTTATTTTATCTTTACCCGCTGTATATGCTTGTCGTCCTATCATTTAAAAATAATGAAAATATGTTTGCTAATGTCTTTGGATTTAAAGGTGAATTTTATATATCAAACTATATCGAGGCCTGGACACAATCTAATTTTGAAAGGGCATTTTTGAATAGTAGCTTGATCAGTATATTATCAGTCGTGTTAATCATTTTAGTTGGAGCGATGGCGTCTTATCCGCTAGCTAGACGCGCAAGTAAGCTAACTACATTTTTAAGCTTATTCTTTATTGCAGGACTAATCGTTCCGACACAGCTGAACCTTATTCCTTTGTTTAAAATGATGAACAGCCTTCATTTATATCAAACTCATTTGGGCGTCATTTTGCTATATATTGCTTTTGGAATGCCGCTAACGATCTTTTTGTTTTCAAGCTTTATGCGCTCGTTGCCGCTAGAGCTGGAGGAAGCTGCACAAATTGATGGTTCAACGCCAACAGGAATATTTTTTAAAATATTATTCCCACTGCTGAAACCAGTAGCAGCTAGTGTATTTATCCTACAGTTTCTTAATATTTGGAATGATTTTTTCCTTCCTGTTGTATTTCTGAATACACCTGAGCTGAGAACGGTGCAGGTGGCGGTATATTCCTTTGCTGGTCGCTACAGTAACGATTGGTCGCATATGTTCCCGATGATCGTGATCTGTGTTGCGCCAGTTATGTTACTCTATATCTTTTTACAACGTTTTATAATTTCAGGCATTATGTCTGGTGCAGTAAAAGGCTAGCTGTAGATCGGATTATGTCGTCTAATAGAAATAGCAGTAAGTACATTGTTTCCCCTTGCCGAGCAACACAGGGAATGAATCACTTTGCAATAAAGTAGATGTCATTCGAGCTTGTTGTAAGTTAAGGGGAAAGCTGTGTGCGTATGCCTCATCTTCGCTATAAAGGCGTAGATGTTGACATAAAATGAAATCGCTTTCCTAACAGAGTGATTAATTTTAAGTCAGAGAGGAGAAAGAGTTTTATGAGGTTATGTCTTACAAGATTACTGAGCATGTTTTTAGTGAGCGCACTTGTATTGTCCTTGCTCGTGCAGGGAAATAGTATTACAGTCGCTGCAGCAGAAGGGAATGGTTCGGGAGGCTCTCAGGAGGAGACGACATTTAGTATTAATGCCTTCTCAGCAAATGATCCTTCAATAGCTGTACAGATGTATAACGTCGACCGCAATACTCATACAGATGTAATCAAATCTAGGCTCAAATTAATGAACACAGGTGCAATAGCTGCGAAGCTTGAAAATATTAAACTTCGCTACTACTTTACAAGTGAGGATTCTAACGTATTAAGCTATTCTGTAGAGTCAGCTAGCAGCCAAATCAACAATACGGTATTAACGACATTCGTAAAGCTTGAGCAACCGATTGATGATGTAAATTATTACGCAGAAATCGGCTTTGATGAGTATGCAGGCAGTCTAGCAGCAGGAGAGTCGGTAGAATTAACAGTAAACATTGCGAGCAGCTTCATCCAGTCTAATGACTACTCCTATAATGCTTCTGCAACTGAATTTGTTAACTGGAATAAAGTAACCGCTTACTATGGTGGTGCGCTTGTATGGGGAAATGAGATCTCAAGCTTTGTTGCCCCTTCCGTTAACTACGCGCTGCAAGGAACGGTAACGGCATCCTCCGCTTTGGGTGAAGCAGGCTGGGCAGTAACAAACGTTATTGATGATGAAAGACGGAGCTTGGACAGTGAGACAATCGGCTGGGGCAGTGAGCCTGGTCATGAGCATTGGCTAAAGGTCGATCTTGGAGAGACTACGACGATTAACCGTGTGGATCTATATGCTATTAACTGGTTGTCCGAGAATCGCGGTAGAAACGGGATTGTCGGTGAAGGTTATCCAGTGGATTTCGTAATTGAAGTATCGAATGATGATAGCAGCTGGACGACAGTCTCGACAGAGCGCGATGTGTTAAGACCAACAACAGCTCGTAATTCCTATTAACCAAGTTGCTTCCGCTGGCAGTAGCAACGAGAGCAGAGGCGGTTAGCGTATTGTTGAACTTGCTTAAGATCAATTATGAAACAAATTAAATAGAGAAAATGAGAGAGTGTGAGAAGATGATACCTGCTTGGAAGCAATTAAAGGTAAAGAAAGATAAACGTACACGATATTACATTAATCCTGTCCGCATTGTATGGCACAACGGAGATGAACAGCATACGATCATCGAACGCTCAGACTTGCTGCTCGCAGGCTGGGACGGTCAAGCGGTTCACGATTCCTCGAGTAGAGCAACGACAATTCTTCGTCATGCAGGGGCAGCTCCCAGCCTGCTGCTTGATTTTGGAACGGAGCTGCATGGGGGAATACAGCTAGGCGTTTTGGTTGGTAGTAACGAGAAAAGTAGATCTGCACGCTTTCGCGTACGATTCGGCGAATCTGCAATGGAGGCGATGAGTGAGCTTGGTGGGACGACCAATGCCACGAACGATCATGCCGTAAGAGATCGACAATTAGAAGTTAGCTATATGGGCACAGAAACAATAGGCAATAGCGGCTTCCGATTTGTACGTATCGATTTTGTAGACGAAGGGCATGAGATCCAAATACTTGGAGTGAATGCTGTTGCGCTAATGTATGAACTGGAGTACAAGGGCAGCTTTCGTTGTAATGATGAACTGCTCAACAGGATATGGAGCACTGGAGCTTATACCGTCCACTTAAATATACAGAACTATTTATGGGATGGAATTAAACGAGATCGCTTAGTATGGACTGGGGATATGCATCCTGAAACTTCAACGATTCAAGCGGTGTTCGGCTATCATGATGTCGTACCGCGGAGCCTAGACTTTATTCGTGATGAAACTCCGTTGCCAGAGTGGATGACAACCTTCCCAACGTATTCCATATGGTGGCTGCTTGTACACCATGATTGGTTTATGCACAACGGAGACTTGGAATATCTCCAGGGGCAAAAGTCATATATGCAGGAGCTTGTTAGACAGCTAGGCAGTTGTGTGCAGGAGAACGGCACGATCGAAATACCGAATCCATTCCTTGATTGGCCGTCTTTTAATAATCCGCAAGGAGTGGCCGCAGGTGTTCATGCGTTGTTTATTTGGTGCATGGATGCTAGCGCTAAGCTGTTTCAACATATGGAGGATGAAGAATCGGCAAGCTATTGCCGTCGTGTTGGCTCGGTGCTATGTCAAGTAACGCCAGACCATAATGGAAGTAAGCAGGCAGCTTCGTTACTGTCTCTAGTTGGATTGCTTGATCCATGGCAAGCCAACGAAAAGGTCATTGCACCTAATTCACCTAAGGGCTATTCGACCTTCTACGGCTATTATTTACTGAAAGCTAGAGCACTAGCTGGCGATATTCAAGGCAGCCTGGATAGTATTAAAACGTATTGGGGTGGCATGCTGGAGCTTGGGGCAACGACGTTCTGGGAAGACTTTGACATTGACTGGATGAACAACGCTGCACGGATTGATGAGCTGACACCTGAAGGAAAAATTGATGTGCACGGCACGTATGGCGGCTATTGCTACGAAGGATACCGTCACAGCCTATGTCACGGCTGGGCATCAGGACCAACCGCATGGCTGTCGGAGCATGTGCTAGGAATTTCCGTAATCGAGCCTGGCTGTCGCCAGCTAAAGATTGAGCCGCAGCTAGGTGATCTGGAATGGGTAGAAGGTACTTTCCCAACACCGCTTGGCATCGTTAAGGTTAAGCATGTAAAGCAGGCAGATGGTTCAATCCATTCAGAGATTGAAGCACCCGAAGGGGTAACAATAATTACGCCCTAGATATGAAGCTATGAATCTAATTTTATGTGAGGGGCTTCACAGGTTGGCATGTTATACAAGAGGAGTGAGTACTTACGGTTAATAAGTGCTAACCTATATTATAAAATATAGGAGTTGATTGGCGTGAGGTTAAGGAAAAGCTTTTGGACTGGTTTGCTTTTGGCGCTATTCATTGTTGTGGCAAGTATTCCATCCACTACATCAGAAGCTTCAACAGGACCAAGACGGATGGAGAAGTTGGGGCGAGGTGTTGTAGCTGTACGTGACGGCTCTAGTGTATTCGTTAGTTGGCGGTTATTGGCGCTTGATCCTACAGGTATTGGCTTTAATGTGTATCGTTCAACGGCAGGCGCAGCCCCAGTTAAACTTAATAGCACGGTGCTCACAGGTGGAACTAATTATAAAGATACTTCAGTTGATCTTACGAAAAGCAATGCATATTTTGTTAAACCAGTCATTAGTGGTGTTGAACAAACTGCTAGTAGCTCATTTACGATATCAGCCAATCCAGCTAATGGTCCTTACTATACCATTCCTATTCAAAGTGGTGCTCCGATTCGAAATGTCTGGGTAGGAGATTTTGATGGGGATGGTGAATATGATTTTCTTCTTGACCGTCAGTCCACTCCTCAAACCTTAGAAGCATATAAGCGTGATGGTACACTGCTATGGAGTATTAATCTTGGGCCGAACAGTCATAATCAAAACAATATCTCTCCAGGCTCAGCAACGATAGATGTAGGCATGTGGGATGGCGTGACGGTGTATGATCTAGATGGCAACGGAAAAGCTGAGGTTATTTTGAAAATTGCTAACGGTGTTACCTTTGGTGATGGTACAGTATGGTCGCATAGCAGCGACACAAAGCAATGGCTTGCTATTATTGATGGAATGACAGGAGCGCTCAAGCGCTATAGTGCTTTACCAGAGGATTATATTAGTGACGGTCCATTAGGTGTTCAGCTAGGAATTGGCTATCTCAACGGAACGACACCGAGTGTTGTTGTATTTGCTAAAAATCGCAAGCCTAGCGGTTCCTTCAATGGTCTTATTGCTGCTTATCGATGGAACGGTAACAATTTCGCTATGGAATGGAAATGGCTGCGCGGCTCACAACCGTTACCTGATGGGCATCAGCTACGAATTGCCGATGTCGATGGAGATGGCAAGGATGAGATATTACAGATTGGCTTTGCGTTAAATGGCGACGGTACACTGAAATACTCCTTATATGGCAGTAATATTATTCACGGTGATCGTTTTTACGTTGGTAAGCTTGATCCAAGCAGAGCTGGACTGCAAGGCTACGGCATACAGCAGGATAATCCTTCAGGAATACTTGATTATTATTATGATGCTACGAACGGCTCGATGATCTGGCAGCATACGACAACACCCCCCGCTGGAGATGTAGGGCGAGGTGATGTTGGAGATATTGACCCTCGCTATGACGGTTATGAAACATGGTCCTTCTCAGGTATATATAATGGACCGGCGAATACGCAAATTACGACCTCGAGTAATCAGCCGTATCCATCCATACGGTTACTATGGGATGGCGATCTGCTAAGTGAAAGCTTTAATGACGGTAAAATCGAAAAGTGGATTTATTCCAGTAATGGCGTAGCTCGGTTAGTATCAACATGGAACTATGAAGGTGCTGCTCGCAATGATAGAAAAATGCCGCTGTTCTCTGGCGATATTATGGGGGACTGGCGTGAGGAAGTCATTCTATCAGGGGCTAACTATTCCAAACTAGTGATATTTACAACCTCAACGCCAACCGATACTAGACTCTACACACTAGCTCAAAACCCATTGTATCGCAATGGTATGACCATTAAAGGTTACACGCAATCTCATCTAACAGATTACTATCTAGGGCATGGCATGTCCACGCCACAAACTCCAAATATGTATCTAGCTCCTTAATAAAATATAGAGCCTTAGCTTGATGCAATTTCAAGCTAAGGCTTTATTATTTGGTATACGATATTGTCATAACATGTAATTTTTTTGTCATCGTGTATCTTTTGGACTATTTAAGTAGCGTAACTGACATTACTATTGACGTTAGTAGGTATAGGTTTGATAATAGAAATGATTGAGCTGAATACAAAAAAATGGACAAAAAGTAGGAGGAAATTCAGTTTGAAAACTTCTATACGTAATACATTTATCGTAGTAAATATTTTGCTTATTGTACTAATACTCCTTGGTTATTCTCTACATACCTTTCAGAAACTCGAATCCATCCTGTATGACCATAACATGAAGGAAGCGGCTACCCACAATCCTGATGAACATATTGTTGTAATTGCGATTGATGATGCTTCGGTCAGCGAGCTTGGAATCTTTCCTTGGGACCGTTCGATTTATTCATCTCTGCTAGCAACGATCAATGAGCCTGGCTATGAGCCTGATGCGATTGCCTTCGATATTGTGTTTGCTGATGCTAGTAATGAAGAAAGCGATGCGATATTTGCTGAAGCATTAGCTTCTTATTCCAATGTTATCTTGCCAGCGATCGGTATTACGGCAGGTGACGTATTCCGCACAATTGGTGTAAACAGCGATCGATATTTGGAACCACATTCTATTGTTTACGCTTATGAGCCCTTCTCTATGCACACAGAAAATGCACATATTAACCGTGTAACCAGTCATGATGGCGTAATTCGTCAAGTGTTTTTGAAGCTGCAATCTCCTGATGGTGAGCTCGTACCATCACTTGCCTATAAAGCAGTTGAAATGACAGGTAAAGATTTAAGCTTCTATGATAATTGGAAAGAGCGCTCTAAAACGAGTGACGAATTTCCAAAAGGTACAATGACTATTGACTACAATGCGGTAACGGATGATTTTTTGACGGTATCGTTTGTAGATGTGCTTTATGGTAATATTCCTCCTGAAATATTTCAAGATGCGATTGTATTTATAGGAATGACAGCAACTGGACTGTCTGGAGAGAGCGGTCAAGACTCTGGTACAACGCCAATTGAACGTGATGCTAGACTAGTTTATGTGCATGCGAATATTGCGAATCAATTGCTAGAAGGCTCAGTGATCACATACGCACCTAATCTATTAGAAATTCTACTTATTATAGTAGGGAGCGTATTGTTTATGTGGCTGCCGTGGCGATTTAAAAATCAATACACCTTTATTATTGCTGTGTTAACGATTGTCGGTTTATATAGCTTGCAATATTGGTTGTTCATGAAGATGAATTATCAGTTGAGTGTCATTTATTTAATTGCTGCGATTATCGTTGTTTACATCTTTAACGTCTCACTGAAATCATTTAAGGAGCAGCAACAGAAAAACTTTGTAACACGTCAGTTTGGTCGTTATATTTCACCAGACCTAGTTAAAAGCATTATTGAGCAGGGGATTGATATTCAACTAGGCGGTATTTCTAAGCGTATTACGATTCTATTCCTTGATATTCGTGGGTTTACATCACTATCTGAGAAGCTGACGCCTGCTGAGGTCGTCGACATTCTAAATACGAAATTTACGATGATTACGAATACTGCACTGCAATTTAACGGAACGATCGATAAATTTATCGGCGATGCTGCGATGATTCTATTCAATGCTCCACTTGATGTTGAGGAGCATGAGCGTATGGCTGTACTGACTGCTTATCATATTCAGCAAAATCTAAAGCCAATCCGCGAGCAGCTGCTTGAGAAATACGGAGTTGAAGTAGCGATTGGTATTGGTATTCATACTGGTAATGTCGTTATCGGAAACATCGGCTCCTATTTACGGATGGATTATACAGCGATCGGTGACACGGTAAACACAGCTTCTCGAATCGAATCAGGAACGACAGCCGGTCAAATTCTCGTGTCTGAGGATATCTATGACGCTACGAAGGAGCATTTCAACTTCAATAAAGGCGAAGCGAAGCTATTTAAAGGTAAAACGAAGCCGATCCAAATTTATGAGCTTGTTGATATAAAGCAAAGTGAATAACAAAACTTACAAAAGTGAGAGCTAGATTACTGAATAATATGCGAGCAGCATTTATGCTGTAATAAACTTGGTATTGTAATGGACATTGCGATACAGGACTATAGGAGCTGATTGATAATGAAAGTAGCATTACGTCAAGCTGTTGCATTAGCGGCATGCAGTGCCTGCTTATTGTTCCCGCTAACAGCAGGAGCTAGTGGACAGGTGCTTAACAAGAAAGGATTATACGAGCTGCGGACATTAACTGGACAATTTCAACCTGGGTACAATGATGGAACGTCCACCACAGGGAGACTATATAGT
>Ga0182739_1000359_pt1 | contig 66384 bp, 64 predicted proteins | sample eDN5th30CBELigBY_FD_128873 | JGI IMG/M metagenome (GOLD analysis project Ga0182739, IMG submission 128873) | Enriched backyard soil microbial communities from Emeryville, California, USA - eDNA 5th pass 30_C BE-Lig BY (version 2) (version 2) | ecosystem: Environmental > Terrestrial > Soil >... | reverse complement strand
TTCGGCTTCGAAAGGATGGAGCGCTCGATGCTGCGCAGGTTGCCAGCGATGGCGCGGACATTGGCTGCGAAGCTTCTGGCCGACCTTGCCGCTTCCAGAATGGCACCAGCGTGGGTGTCGGGCTCCGCATGGGCCGACTGCAGCATGGCATCGAGGCTGGCGATACCGTCTCCGAAGGAGATTCCCTGAACTTCGGCGGGGAGCTGCCGGCACAGGAACTCTGCCAGGATTGCCACGGACCGGTCCATCTCCACGACCGTTTTCCAGCCATCGCGGTGTTCCGTAAGCCACCCTGCCGTGAACATCATCCGCATAGCGGCTGAGGGTGCAGGACACTCAACGCCCGGATTCTCCGCTTCCAACTCCGAAAGTGTTCTTTCGACCAGCCCCTGGAGTTCCGGTTTTTCAACAGGATCCACGCTCTCCTTGGAGAATGGACCCTGGATGCAGACCCGGAGTAGGACCTCGTACGCCCTTCGGGTGCCATCCAGGCTGAAAGGATTGAAGACCCGAGCTGGCAGGACGTCGAACAGGAAACGGATATTGTCCATCGCGTGCGACAAGTCGCAACCTCATGGAGGGCACAAGATAAGAAACGATATCCTTCGACAGAAAAATTTATTTGAACATCCGAATTTTACAAGGTGTCTAGGGAGAAAGAAATTCTCCATAAGTGCTTGTATTCCAAGAAAGCTCAGTTTCTAAGGCTACAGCCATGTACCCCTTCTCAGGGCGGTCATTGGGGGTACTCCAAAGAGTTATCTATGTGAAATTGCATTGGCTGCTGGCGTTTGGCTGTCGCTGGGCGGGCCGTCTAGCCAGTGTTGTCTGCTCCGGCAGCTCTCAGCCTGCTTGCTGGGCTCGTGGGCGTTGCCACCTCGGCCGTCGAACGGCGGCCGAGATTGTTCTCGGAGAGCCGGGCCCTCGGCCGATTTCCTGCCAAGGTCTTCGTGGCTTCCCATCCCAACGGGAATGTCCGTATGAGGCACGCCCTTCTTGCTTTCATCGCCAGCAACGTCGCCGCGGCTTCCTGGGTGCTGTCGCGTCCGGGCATCTTCTTTGGGCTCTCAGCCGAAGGCGTGTGTCGTCATCACGATGCCGGCCGGGAAAGAGTTCCCGACAAAGCTAGTACTTTCATACTGAGTTGTCATACCAGCCGCAGACGCATTCTGGTCATTGTCAGTGTCGTGGTTGCTGGCGTAGCTGGCCTGGTCGGCTACGTCGCCTGGTTAGCCCGGTTGACGAATCCGCGTGTCGCCGAGTTTGAAGTCTGAGTGGAAGCCGTGATGAAGGGGAGGGACGCAGTCCAAGCGGAGGAGACTGCCGCTATCGCGAGAACCAACCGGCTCCTGGGTGACCAAGACCGAGCGGCCGACGGTTTGGCAAGCGCGCTCCGTCATGAACAGGACAACAGCCGGGCTCTCGAAGAGTCGCTGAGGAGAATTCGAGATGTCCAGCATGACCCGGCCTGCCGTCCTAGTGATGCTCTCCGCGACTATCTTGGCGGCCTGCAGCACGACGAGTGAGAAGAGCGTCCTCGTCGAGCCGCCACGCATTGCTACTGGAATATTGGAGTCATACCGATGTCCTCCGATGCCACGCCTGGACATCACGACGGCTACTGAGCACGATGCGCTGACGGCGACCCTGGCGACGAGACTGGTCGACTGCCGGGCTCGGAATGCGAGGCTGATTGAAAGTCTGCAGTCGCCTCAAAGGTGATTGGTCTCTTGCAGCGAATGACCTCGCTCCTAATGCCGGCGACGCGAGGGTATTCAAGAAGCGAAAAATTGGGTTGCCGGAGAGTGAGAATAAAGTTACGATATCGACATATTGGGGAGGGGTGTGACATGCGCTTCGTGGCGGCAGCGATGCTCTCGGCTCTACTTATGGCCTCCCCGGCTGTAGCGTTGGACACCCTGCCTGCCGGTTCTCCGACGTTAGAGCGCCTGGCAGCGGTGCTGAATACCCCTAAGCCAAGAATAAGCCGTCCCTTTACGCAAATCGCCTGTCCATCAGATGCTTCTTGCTGTTGCGCCACGGCAAGCGGCGCCGCAACGGCGCAGTGTATGACCAAGTCAGACTGCGAGAACCTTACTGGAGGTCGGTGCATATCGGGTTCGCCGAGGTGCTGAAATGAAGAACTTGCTGCTGGTGGTGGCTCTCGGGCTTGCATTCTGCGGCGCTGGGCTCAGCGAGGCCCAAGCGGGTTGTAGCGGAAATGCTTGTGGCTCCGTAAAGATAGAATGGCGAAATAGCGGAGAAGCTGCCGGGTGGTGCCACATGATTACAAACATGGGCTCCACTCCTGTGGAGGTCACCTATACGGTTGGGGTGGCGCCGACCGCGACCGTCACTCAAAGAATTGTTGGAGGCGGTGTTCGGGCCATAACCAATCCTTTCGATACCAGCCAATGTGTCCCTATCATCAAGTCGGATTGGACCGCCAAGCACACATCGGGTTCCTAAGGGGAACTTTCCCGGGTGAACTGGTCACATACCTGACTGGCGGGCTGTGTTTGCCGGACACGCGATAGTCGTGCACTCTCTGCATCGCGTATGCATGATGCAGCCGCTGCTCCACGTGGTACTCGAAAGAATGGGCATTGGCAGATGACTCTGACAAGCTTGACCTCAGCCGACATGGTGTGGCTCCCGGCATGCCGGCCACCGAGGAGGAACTGCGGCAGCACATTGAGAGGGCTCGCCAAGACCCACGGCCCCCAGTGCCGCATGAAGTCGTCCGGGAGCAACTACTGCAGGACGTCCAGCGGCTCAGGAAGAAGGTCGAGCAGATGGGCCGGGACGCGGATGGGAAGGGCTAACCTGGCCTCCGCCTGAACTCCGGCAGGACTGGTGCCGCGTAGCAGCGGCACCAGCCCCTAGTGCAGTCATCGCATGAGCCGGGGAACTGCCCCAGGCGGGCCTGCGCGTAGGCGAACCTCCTTCTATTTCGTGACCAGCATGCCTGGCAGGTCGTCTCGTCACCACACGACATCCAGATGTAGTGTGTGGTGCCAAGGCCGGTGCTCGACGGCCTGGTCATCTCCCGGATAGCGTTATTCTCGAACCATATCCTGTGAAGCGTGGTCTCCAAAGCATTCAAAGGGTCCTGACGCCCTTTGTCGGTAAGCATCTCCAGGGCTTCCATGGACATGAACACGCTGGCTCTCAAGCCCAGGGCTTTCTTCTCCTCCCGGGTCAACTGAGTGCCAGCTCTCCGCGAGAATCGGGCGGTCGTCTCCGTGCGGCCGAATTGGCTTTCCTGGGCCATCTTAGTGAGGACAGGAATGTACTCCGGCCTAATGAGACCGAGGTGCTCAACAGCCCTCCGCGCAAGTGGCTCGAAATCTGCGGAAGGTTGGGGGGCAGCTTCGATGGCCATGGATGCCCGGCCTTGAGCCGTCTTGGTCTCTTCTTTGCCCCCGAACAGCCAGTCGAAGAAGCCCATCTAGGTATCCCACCTTGCTGAAGATGCCCGCCTACTGATTTCTCGGTCGATGGTGAAGCAATCTGGACTCTGCTGAAGCGACCGCGTCAACAATTTCCGGAAAATATTCATCTGCATACTTGCAAGGCTGTGGCGACGAGCAATTCGAGGAGCCTACTCTTGAGATGGGCGCTCCCAAAGGGGGAGGAAACAACACCGGGGGGCAACGATGTTCCATTTTCCAGAGCCATCGCTGGCAGTTCGACGCTCAATCTGGCAACTCGAAAATCTCGGCCGCGAAAGGCCGATTCCGAACCGCTTCCGCGAGCCGCCGTCAGAGAATCCCAGGCCTGCTCGAGTGTCTGCAGGGCGCTACATCAGCGAGCCGCGCGTCATTCCGTCCGACGTCGTCAAATCGGTTCTCCTGCTGGACGTAGAGATGCCGGAAGTGCGCCGAGAGCACCAGAAGTGCCCTAACGGTAAGCAAGCTTGGCTCAGCTGCCCGGCCGACGGATGCCCGGAATGCATCGCGCAGGCCAGCAAGTCTGGCGCAATGTACATGTACTCCGCCTACCGGAAAGCCGTGCACCAGCATGTTCTCCTGACCTGCTTCGGCACCGGAAAAAACGCCCGCAAGCAACTGCTGGCACTCACGCGAGCTGAGGCGGCACAGCTGGAAAAGCTGGTTGCCCACCACGGTAGTCTGCGTGGCCTTGTGCTTGTGGTGAAGCGTGGAGGTCCAGGCAAGACTACATTCAAGGCAACCGGGTGGCAGAACGTCGATGAAGCTTTCCCAGACGCGCCTCGTGGAAGCTTGGAGCCCTTGCGCGCTACTGGCCGGCTGTGCACTGACAGCTCTCTTGCCATTCGCCCTCACACAATGGCTCCCAGAACCTCCTGGGAGCCATTCTCATGCCTGCTGCCCTAGACAAACTGAAGGCCCGCATGGTGGCGGTCTGGCACGCGGCCATAGGCACCGCCTCTCCAGATGAATCCAGTGCGCGACAGGATGTCATAGCTGTCGGCTGGCATCTTGGCCGGCAATCCTGTCAGCCTCGGATAGACCGCCTCGTCTCCGAGATAGCCAAGCGAGACATCACCATCTTCCGCCTTCAGGAGGCCCTGCAGGAGGCGGGCAACGCCGGCCCGGAGCATGCTGTCACATACCTGGAGCGCGCCATATGGATGCTTGAGTCCGCCCAAGACGACGCCGACAGCGTGATGGCCGACATCGCCGCCAGGGCTGCTCTCCGTTCCATCAGGCGTGCCTTGTCAGCGTTGGCGCCTAGCCATCCGGACGGCGGCCCAGCACTGCGTGAGAATGCCGCCCAGTTCCGCGACCGCATTCGCACCCGCCGGCAAGAGCTTGAGGCGCCCCACGATGAGGAGGGCGATGATGACTGCTGCCATGACGACTGAGCCGGACGTGAGGTTCTCGTGGGGTGGGTGGGACCTTCTGAACGCTGGTGACCAGGAATGGCTCAGCGTGCCGGGTGAAGGCGATGTCGATGAGCCAGGCCAGGAGTAAGCGCCCTTACAAGCTGGGCCCCTTGGTCCGCATGGGCGCCGTGCTGGCATTCCGGGGCTACCAGCCAGGAGGGAGTGGTCCCCTACAGCCAGGGCAACGGGTCCAGGTGGTAGGCTCCCCGGGACGGGGAGGGGTCCTGAGGCCGAGCATCCCAAGGGATGGTGGGTTGGCGAGAGGCGTCATTGTCCAGCCCCTGGACCGTGCTGGCCTACCATTTGGAGAGCCATGCCATGTCTGGCTGTCGGAGTTGGGGGAGCCGGCCAGGCGTGGCAGGGACAGCATAGGAAAGGGCAGGGAGCCCGACCCAACCGCTGTTCCTCTGTCGGAGCCCATGCGGTCCTTGATGGCTGCCCATGGCCCCCTCGTGGCCGCGCAGGCCGTCTACCAGGCGCACGAGATAGGCTGGTACCGACTGGGCGGGATTCTGTGTTGGGTCAAAGAGGCCAGATTGCACGGTCAACTTGGCTACACCGGCCGGACTGCTTGGACGGACTACGTCAGGGACCATTTCCCCCACCTGAGCGTCCGGGCGGCCCAGTTCTTCATCAGCAGTTACAAGGCTTTTCAGGCTGCAGGGTGGTCTGAGCAAGACCTTATGGGTCTCGGCTGGGCGAAAGCCTCCGAACTCGCAAAGCTAGCCGGAACAGCTGCCGCAGAGGCCCTCCTGCGCGACAGTAAAGAATCCCTGCGGCAGGCGGCGATATCGACGAAGAGGGAGGAATTGAGGGCGTACATCAGAGAACTGATGACGGCGGTCCAACCAAGCCTTGCTTGGGTTCCTTCTGGAGCTCCAGGGTGTGCTCTGGGTCATCTAGGTGAATAAAAGGGAAAACTTGACAATTAGAAGTCTATTACATAGATGATGCTATAGGAGGCATTGCCATGAACGCCCACCGTGTCGCCGCTGACGTCAATGCACATGTGATTGGTGGCCTGATGCCGCTGGGCTTCGCTGTGGCACGCGCGGTGGAGCAAGCCGCTGAAGCTCGTCGGCAGCGCGCCGAGGAGGAGGAGCGGGCGGCACTGATGGCGCGGCTCCAGGATGCCTACCGGCGCATCGAAATCCTCCAGTCCGGCCTGCAGACGGCCAATATGGACCTCCGATATGCCTTGGCCGAGAAGGCGGCTGCTGAGAGAGAGAATGCAGAGCTTTTCGATGAGATGCTTGCCCTCCGCGCTGAGCTCCAAACTGTTGTGCCCCTGCGTCGGTAATACACGAACAGTCTCCTGAATGAACAAGGGCCCCATCAAGGGGCCCTTCCTGTTACAGCTTGCTGGCCTTAAGCGGCACGTCGGAATCTCTCTCGTCCGTCGACATCGGCATCCGGCACCGATGGAAAGGGAGCACCACCGTGTCAGGCAAGGGTGCCGTCCCGACCGGCTGTGGCACAGGACTATCGGTGGACATGACTACGGACCGCGCCGGCAGCTTGACGTCCTGCAGCCATGATAGCTCACCGAGCCGGGTCTTCCGCTGCATGTGGTCTGCAATGGCTCCAATCTCCGCTCGCCCCACGAGCTCCAGTCCTTGCTGGTCCAGGCTTCTGAGCCAAGCCGCAGAGCGCTGCGACATCGCGCCGACATCGGTGCTGAGAGGCACACGATTGAAAGCTAGAGCCCGTGCTGCACGGCGGATAGCCGCTGCCTCATCCGGGCGGTATGACACTCCGGCTTCCGGCTGCTGGAGTGCCTCTTTCCTCAGCTTCTCCACAGCTTGCTTCTCGGCATCCGCTAGCGTCGGCATTTCCGGGACGGTAGCGCTATGTGAGATAGGCGACGGAGCAAACAGGCCGTCGTAGAGTCCACGAACGCACCGCCCAGGAAGGCTGCACATCCACCACAGGTAATCACCTACTCCGGCAACTGCCGCGCATATGGCCGCCCAAATTCTCCTCAGCATCGCTCTCCCTCCTTATCCCGGAGCACCGTAGTGAGGAGAGAGTGCCTGTTCTCTTGGCAAACCATCCGCCTCGCTTTCCAGTTCTCCTCGCAGGCTTCCCTGAAGGGAGGGAGGCCAAGCATGCCGGCCAGGAAAGCAGCGAGTGGGAGAAGTGGTACGCCGGCGGCGAAGAAGGCTCGTCCAGTGCGGGTGGCTGTCCGGAATCGGGCTGTGGAAGAAAGTGCTGCCGAGCGCATGGCGAAAGAGGCCCGCGATGAGCTAACAGCCGATATCTCAGGGGCAGGATTTGAAGGTGGGCAAGCCAGCCTTCCTGACACGCCTGCTGCTCGCCTCCGGCATGCCCGTGACCACTACCCGGAACACCTTGAGTTAGCCTCCCTGCATGAGCTCCGACGTCTACAGTCTCTGGGGCTTCGGCTCGACGAGTGCGCCAGGCAACCGGACGTCCCTTACGCTGTTGCCAAGAAGCTGGCTGGTCGGCTGCGGGAGCGGATGGCCCTCGAAGCGAAGACCATGGACCCGTATCCGCTCGTCAGTTGGATGCTGGAGGAGCTGAAGGCTTCGACTACCTGGTCGGTATCCATTCGGGAGGACAGCACCCAGAAGACCAGTGACCGCAACCGCGCCAACGCCGATGCCAAGGCCGGTGTGGAGAGCATTGGCAAGGTCATGGCCCACCTCGGATTGTTCGATGGCGGTCGCTTGATGCCCAGGTCCGGCGAAGAGGAGCAGCTCGACAGCGGTGCTGTCCTGGCACGACGGATGAGGGAAACATACGACCGAGCCCGCTACTCGGCATTCGGTGATGGCACCGTCGACGTGCACTACTCACTGGGTGACCTGGACGGCAGGGGCGAGGGGGAGGGTGACTGATGTCGGCCGTCATCCCACGCTCGAAAGCATCTTCCTTTAGGGAGCTTGTCGGCCAACGCAATCTGATGTCGCCGCAGGACCAGTTCCGAGAACTATGCCTTCGGACCGCTGACGGCTGTGACCAGCACGCGTCCTTCTATCGTACGCACGGCCACATCAGACATGCCAGAATATGTGAATTTGCACGAGATAGCGCCCTCAAGGGGAACACCGAGGTTGCCGCACAACTCACGCTGATGAGGCAAGTGCCGCCGACGGTGGAAGAGGTTATGTCCTCACCTGAGTTTCTAGGCCAGCTGACGGAGTACTATCCTCTGGTAAGTAAGGACATTCGGCGCATCAACGCAGACGTGTTCACCGGGGCGGAGCCGGTCTTCGAGGCATATCTCGGCGGAGCAACGGGCACGGGTAAGAGTCATACGCTGAAAACGACGACCATCCATCAAGTCATCTGCATGTCGTGCTTCGACCCACCACAGCAGCTCGTCGGAAAGCCCGCATCAGATGTCATGCTGTGGACCCTGCAGTCAGTGGACGCATCAACCACGAAGCAGGTTCTGTACCAGCCCATTCGCCAGCTTTTCGAAGCAATGCCATATGCCCGGCGGAACATGAGGTGGAACAAGGACAAAGATGCCGCGCTGGAGTTCGATAACAACATCTGGGTTGTTCCGGGTTCGGCAGCTCTAAACTCGACCATTGGCGCACTGACGCCTGGTGGCGCTTTCGACGAGTTCTCCTTCCTTCAGCGTATCGCAAACTCTGCCAGAGCCGGGCAGGCTGGGGGCACGTGGGACCAAGCCGAGGAGGTCTACAAGAACATCAGCCGCCGCCGTCGGCGTGGCATGACCACGCGTGGTATCGCAGTTGGAGTGCTTTGCTTCGCATCATCCGTCAAATACGCCGCTGACTTCCTTGAGTCCCGGATGACGACGGCTGAGGAGAAGGGAGCGCCGAACACCGTCAGCATTCGCCACCGCCAGTTCGATGTTATGCCTGCGAGGAAACATTCAGGCGCCAGGTTCCACCTGCTGGTCGGCACAGAAGAGTATGCAACACGCGTCCTCGGAGAGCATGAGAGGGCAGGGATTGATTACCCTGCTGCGGGCCGCGTTGAAGATGTACCGGTGGAGTACAAGGTTGACTTCGAGCGGGACCCAGAAGGTGCCCTGCGTGACGTGCTTGGCGTAGCCTCTCAGGCAATCAGCCCATTCATCGCTCGCCGCGACACCGTGAAGGCCGCCTTTGCCAGAGGAGTGGAGGAGGGCATGCAGCCTCTGCTGGCCAGGGACGTGAGTGTCCTGGCTACACACGGCATGCCGCTTGTCATAGAGAAGAACCTGCCCGACGCCGCAATTTGAGCCTTGCCCCACTGCGTCCACATTGACCTATCGCTATCAGGAGACCGCTGCGGCATTGCCCTTGTGCGAATCAATGGCCAAGTGCCCGTTGAGAGGGTGAATGGCGTGAAGGAGGTCATGCCAGCCTTTGCCGTGCCGCTCGCTTTTACCCTACAGCCCAGCAAGACCCACAACGTCAGCTTCGCGGACGTCAGGGCCTGGATTCTGCGGCTGGCGAACGAGTTCAAATTCAATATCGCTAGCATCACTTATGACGGCTTCCAGAGCCGCGAAAGCATCCAAATCCTATCTGGGCTCGGCTTCCATACCTATGCCAACTCTGTGGATAAGAGCTTGCAGCCTTATGAATATCTGCGCGACTGCCTTTATGAAGGGCGCATCACCTTCGCCCCCGCTGAGCCTGGTGTTGAGCTCCTGCGACGTGAACTGGTCGGCTTGGAGATGCGCCAGGACCGCCGGAAGGTCGACCACAATCCGTCCTTCAGCAAAGACTGCGCCGACGCGGTCTGCGGGGCTCTGTGGGCCGCCACTAGGCTACGAGAGGCCATGCCTAGGAAAGTCGTTGATGCCTCTGGTGCGGAGATAAGCCGGAGTTCCTTGTCAGTGACTGGTGGCGCACGCCTGCAGTCGGGCTACTACGCTTGGAAGCGCCAGCGCGAAGAAGAGGAGCGCAAGCGCATCGAGGAGGCACGTCATCGCTGACGGTATGTGGCGTCTATTGCCTCTCCCCACGCAAGACTTTCAGGTGGCTAGATGAGCACTGGTCCCACCGCCCAGTTGCCGCCACATCTTGTAGGCCAGCCAGGCCGAGAACCCGGCAAGGCCCACCCAGAGCCAAGTCTGGATGGGGGCGTAGATGTAAATGTTCTCCTTCTGCGCCTCGGAGCCAAAGCAGTAATGGACGAGGGTTCCCTTGTAGTCGAGGAAGCCCCGGGGGTGCAGCATGCCCCAGTCGAAGAACATGCCCAGGATGTCGGGCTGCAGGCAGCCTGCCTGAGCCGGCTCGCGCAGGCTGATTTCGCGCAGGTACTGGCGGAAGATGAAGAGAATGGCGATGGCTGGCATCAGGAAGAGGGCCAGCAGCCCGAGCCTTCTGCCCTCTCCTGGCGGCCTGCCCCTGGCCTGGACCATCTCCTCCCGCGCTTTCCAGAGGCCGCGCAGCAAGGCGTGCTGCCACAGCATCAGGCCAGCCAGCATGATGGGCCCCAGGGTGATGACATTGCCGGGTGTGAGGCTTCGGGACAGGCTCGCGATACCCAATGTCGTGATGGCATCCGGGGCGCGGACGATGGTGCCCAGCAGGACACAGAAGACCGACACCAGGGTCGCGCGATTGATGACGCCGGCTTCATCCTTGCGGTACTCGCGCAAGGACAGGCTATTCGTGGAAGGCATTCCGCCTCCAGGACCGGCATCGTTCAAAACCGAATCTCCGCCAGCTCGGCATCCACCGTGGCGTTCAACTTGGTGACCACCACCAGGTCATCCTCCGCCGGCACCACCTGCTCAAGCGCCGCATCCACGTCGGTGACGGTGAGCTTGATACCTCCGGTCTTGGCAGGGTCGGCAAGCGCCGCCTGCAAGGCCTTTTTGCCCTGCTCCACCGGTTCCCTGAGGTCGATGACGCTCAGCTTCTCCAACTCGCTCCGGAGCTGGCTATCGAAGAAGGCCGTGACGGCATTCCAGAGCGGGCTATCGAGGTCCCGCCGCAGCGAGATGTCGGTCATGCGAAGGGTCTTCCCGCCCTGGTCTATCACTGGCCGGGCTGAGACGAAGACCTGGCCCTTGGTGTCAAAGAGCCGGCCCGGGATATCCGCAGAAAATGTCAGACCGACCGCGAGGGAGGGTCCGGCGGGATAGAGGGTGACAGCTGTGATGGTGACGCTGCCCTTCTGGCCTTCCACCGTGAACTCGATGGGCTTGTTGCCGAAGCGGCGCATGATTTCCTCTTCGGCCTGCTTGTAGCCAACCCGGAGGGGAAGTGAAACCTGCACCAGGCCCGGTGCATCAGCAGCCTCCTCTGGGGGTGGCAACGTGCCTGGAGGGGCTGTAGCGGCGGCGGAGGTGCTAACCTCAGCGATGGTCTTCAGTGCCACCGCCAAGCGCAGGTGGTCATCGGCCACGATGAGCTTGCTGGCGCCGATAGATTGCGGCTGCAGATGAACATGCACAAGCGGGCCATCAGGCACCTGTACGGGGATGTCGTAGCTCTTCCAGGCCTTCTGAACTTCGCTGCGGATGCGGTCGCAAGGGATGGCCTGCTGGACCTGCCCGGGCAGCTTGGCGAGCTCCTTGTCGACCTCTTTCGAGACCAGGTCTCCGATGCTTATCCAAACACGGCTGACAATCTCAACGCGCGGATTCTGCGTCCAATGATAGGCTGGCTTGATGTCCACAAGAGGACACCAATCCTGGCCAATCCTCACGCCGAGTCCACTTGCTACTATGGCGGCCGCATTGAAGTTCTTGGCATCCGCGTCGAGGATGTCCGCGACATCGCCTCGAAAGCCCCCCTGTCCGCTGACTGATAGCGGCATGGAGACCTCCAGCAGCTCGCCGGATTTCTTTAGCCCAACCGCGCCTCGGGTAACCGTGAATTGGTAGCGAGTTCCCACACAGATGCGGAACTTGCAGAGGTCTTCGCCATTGGTCCAGGGCTGCACGAAGCTCGTGGGCACCGACTTCTGGATGGCCTGCTGAAGGGTGGCGAAGGGCATCCGGAGGCGAAGCGCGATGCTACTGGGCTGAGGCGCAATAGAAGCCGCTTCAGCCCGTCGCTCCGGCGGTGTCGAGAGCTGGTTATGCTGGGCCTGATACCACTGCCATCCAATGTATCCCCCTCCTACCAGAACGACACCTGCCACTCCGAACGCCACGAGCTTGTTCATGGAGCATCTCCCGCCCTTTGCCGGGCCGTTCCTTACGGATAAGCAATTACTTCACGGCTGTCGGGCAGGAGTCAACGGAATAGCGAGGTTAGCGATTTGCTGCGTGGCCTGCTCTCCCAGCAGCGCACCGTCAGCCTTAATGATGTAGAGACTGACGATGTCGGGATTTAGGCTCTTGTAAGCTTCGTGGTCTGTGGAAACTGTGGTCCTGGGGACGTTCCAGGGTGCTTCGGCTCGGGAAACTATAGAAGGTATAAAGGCGTCTTGCTGTCCCTTCGCGTTTGGACTTCAGGCTGAGCATCAAGAACTGGTAGTAGACAGAACATGGCGTGCGCTCGAGGCTCACTGGAGCCGCTGATTGCAGTCTCCCAGTTTCCATAATCGCTGAACATTTCGCCTCCACCCATCTGCTAAAAAGTGAAGGTAGACCGGAAAGAACGCTGTCTGCATCAGCAATGCGTCTATCGAACGTTCGATAGGCATCTGAGCTCTCGAGGAAACCATAGGCCTTGGCGCTTCGGGGAGCCGTGAGGGCGCCAGAACTAGATGGATGGATGCCGGGGTGCCGATTCAGGAAAAGCCGTGCTGTTCGCTCTGGCGGTCAGAATCAGTTCAAATCCGGAACGTGAGACAAACCTTGGATAGGGGTATATGTATAGCACACGCACGTGGAGGCTGAGCACAGAGGGGCCGAACCAGAGATAGTGGAATTGTGGTGCACGACGCTGCACAAGATTGTTGTTGTTTGCCGGCGAGCTTCTGTATCCTGAAGCATTGCTCGAAGGAGAAAGGCCCCCGGGAGGGCAATCCCAAGGGGCCTGAGGCACTAACAACAACAGGAACAGTGTATCATGTCTATCATCAGTGTCAAACCAATCCCGCTGCTTTCAGATGCACTATCTCCGTCTACTCCTGTTCCGTTCCTCGACCTTACATCACTGCCGAAGCGCGACCTCCGGCTCTACACCGCTCCTCAAATTGACCTTCGCGAGGGCACAGACAACGACGATGAGGTGGTTGTCCTGACCGCCCGTGGCACCGACGAGCGCTACTACCCCGGCAAGGTCTACGTGCATGGAAATGACGGCCGTGTGGTGACACGAGCCGAGGAGGATGGCGGCTACACGCTCTACTGGTCTGCCATGCGTGTCCTCGTCGACAGCATCGGTTCTCTGCACCAGGCGATGTCACTGGTAGCGTCTGGTGAACTGGGGTGGTCTATCGCCGTTCGCGGTGGTCTCCGCGAGACGGTGAATCCGGCCAGGGTAACCCGGTCATCCCAATATACTCCCGCGCGTGACGGTCAGCCTGCACGCCCTGCTGGTCTGCAAGCGGCCAAGCGCCAGTGGCTGGTGCTGGATATGGACAAGGTGCCGAACTTGGCCAGCCTGGACCCGCGCACCCAATCTGATGAGGCTATCCGCTACGTCTTGTCCATGCTGCCAATGCAATTCCATGAGGCCACGTGCAGCTATCAGTGGAGCAGTTCCTCATGTGTCGGGCTTCAGGAAGGCGAAGTGCCGCGTCAGCTGTCGTGTCACATCCGCTTCTGGCTGAACGAAGGCTTGGATGGCGCAGAAGCCGAACGGCTCCTGAAGCGCGTTCGCCAAGCCTACCATGCGGCGTTCGCCGACCGCGCTCCGGGCCATGTCTTTGAGAAGGCCATGTGCGCTCCCGATGCGGCTCTTTGCCGTCCGACACAGCCGGCATACCTGTTGCCGCCACTCATGCCAGCCGGAGTTTGCGACCCCTTCGTGGCAGCCGGAGCATGCCGCTGGGGAATGGTCCAGGGAGAGCGCGACAACGTCAATGTCGACAGCCTGCGCGTCGCGCTTCCTGAGCTGGAGACGGCCACCAAGGGAGCTCGGAGGTCGAGTTCCTCTCGCACACGTAAGCCTCGGCAGGCGATGCCGAAGGCCATCGTGCCGGAACTCGACATAACACTTGCGGTCAGCAGAAAAATCTTAGCGGACCGGGATTCCGCCCGCATAAAGTCCGGTGCGCCTGCCAGCCCGACGAACGACCTGGCCGAGGCGTTCTCACATGAGCGCCGGGGATTCAATCGCTGGGCGCACCATGCTCTCGCCGACCTCGGCACGTTGGTCGACCTGAGTAAGGCCAACAGCAAGCCTGGCTGGGAGCATGGCATTCCGGAGGGGCAGCGGACTCAGCTGATGTTCCGCGTGGCGGCGCTGTGCGCGTGGGCATATGAGCCGCTGACGGTTGCCGACCGCGTTCGCTCTTGGGCCCGGGGCAGGGTGTCATCTCACTGGCTGACACAGGAGTGGGACCGGTCAAAGAAAGTGGCGGGCATCGTCCGCCGCGCCCACAATGACGAAGCGGCACACGCGGCTCGCAAAGCCCAAGATGAGGTCATCAGCAACACGCGCTATCGGGTGTCTCTCGCCGGCCTCATTGCCGATTTCGACATCTCCATCGACGAGCAGCTTCGGCTCCGGGTGCTTCAGATACCGGCTCTTCAGCGCCGTCTGAAGCTCGAGCGACAGGCCCAGGAGCTCGGCGTCCCTGTTCCTGCTCGAAAGACGACGAGAGGGCTGAAGAAGTCGAATCCTCTCACGCCAACACCGGAAGAGCTGTTGTCGCTGGGGATGTCGAAGGCATCCTTCTACCGCAAGCCAGAGGACGAGCGTTTGGCTCTCCTGTCAGAGCTGCGCGGAATACCGGTAAACAAGAAGGACCAACAGGCCGTTAAGGTTTACGAGTGGGAAGGGGTAAGGGTCTCCCAGGCGACTTACTACAAGCGCCGCCGGCTCGCGGAGATGAACCAGGCCGCCGTCGCCAAGCGTGCTGAGCCAGCTTCAGACCGCATCGCTGGTCGTCAGATGGCGCGAGAGGTCATGGACGTCTTGGCTCTCGCGGTCGAACAGAAGCCTGATACGCTGGAGAAGGTGGCCTTCCGTCCATACGCCGGCGTTGCTCCGACGGCTTACAATGCCGTTCTCTCGAGTGCTGAGCGCCGGGGCTGTGACTATGAGGACCTAGTCATGTGGTTCGCCCGTAGCTTCGAGACGACCAGCTCCTTCTGGGAGCAGTTCATCACTCTGGGATACGCCATCGAGAATGGCGCTAACTCTCCTGCCACGCTGGTCCACCATATCCTCGACGATATGGGCGTCGGCGCTTGGCTGGACGGCCAGGATGGTGGCCAAGAGGCCCGCGCCTACCTCGATAGTCTCGTCGTCGTCGCCCGGGCTTACCCAGACCTGTCGGAGTTCCGTCAGGTGATGTCCGGCAACCCTGACCTCGACCAAGTCGACATCAAGGCCGTTGAGGCCCAGGCGCTGGAACTGGAGGCGGAAGAGGCGGAACGTCAGCGGCACTGGGAAGAGAGGGCGGCCCGCCGCATTCAGCGCCCCTCCGTCTGGTGACTAAAGGCTGGCAGGAAACGGTGATAAACGGGAAAATAAGGTTTATTACCGTTTCCTGCCTCCCCCGGCACCCGCCGCCACCGCGCGGAAATCCTGCTCCATGGGGCATCCTGGCCACCCGACGGGCTTCCAAATTTCACCGCTCGGTGAAATTGGCTTCCGATGAGATGCCGGCCATCTTGAACGGAAAAGGGGCCCCGAAGGACCCCTTGTGGATGGCTCACCAAGCTTGTCAGCGGGCGGGATGGTAGAGCCCGTCGTCCCGGAGCTCCAAATATGTCCGGCTGGCCAACATCTTCTGTACGACCTGCTCTGCCGCCGCGCCCTCCTCCTCGGCCAGGGCCTCCAGCAGGGTGGCATCGGTGACGTGCAGGGCATTGGCGTCCGGCTGCAGGTGAACATCCACTTCCGTGCCTTCCGGCGCAACGCGGAGCTCAATCCAGGCCTCGCTGGGAACCTCGCCGTCGGTGGTGTCCAGAGCGATGCCGAAGGCCTCAAGCACCTGCTCGACGACGCGGGTGATATCGATGGTGGTCATGTGGATTCTCCTGGCGTCCAAGGGCTCCGGTTCACGGCCGGCAGATGTTGGGACGCGGGTTCGGGAAGGGTGGGCGGTAACGGGAGGTTAGGAAATTTGTTCCTTCAGCTCCCCCAGCCGGACAATATCGTCCAGCAAAATGCCTTCAAGCTCATCCAGCCTGCTACGCGTGTCGTCGAGAGTTTGCTGCATACTGTGGATGGACATCACTGCACACCGAGCTCTCGCGATATGGACCGCCAAAGCTGCTGCGAATCTGCTCGGTGATTGGAGAGCATTCGCATCTTCCTCATGGTTGCCAGTCAGAAAATTGTAGAGTGCAAGAATTTTCTCGCATTTGCTGAGTGGAATTGACCTGACTAGTTGGCCGTCGTAGATGAGGCGGCCGCGCTCAATCGCCTCCAGCATCACCCGCTCAGCGCACTGCGCGTCTCCTACCCGCAGTCTGCCGATGAGCCTCTGACCTGCCTTCGTCGATGGCTTAATATAGCGGGAGCACGGGGCGCCGCATGGCATCCTGCCGGCACGAGTCACGACGCTAATCCGAAGGTCATCGTCCAGCGTTGCACAGATGGCAACGGGCTCGTGCGCCGTTACGCACGTCTGAGTGGGAGGAAGCTGCCTCACGGCTTTAATCAGGGCGTCGCTGGCGGCGTTCACATCGATGGTCATTGTCGTAGTCTCCATGCGTCCATGGGCCCCGGTCGCTGCCGGCGGCGGTTGGGACGCGGTGTTCAGGGAGGCCTCCTACCTGGAGGCCATGACTTCAGTGCTGGAGGTGCTCCACTCTGCAGCTCTCGATGAGCTCGGCCGCCAGGGCATCGGCGGCAAACGGTTCAGCTATCAGCTGGCGTATCCGAGTGGCGGCGTCATCGGGGTAGTCCTCAACGGTCACCAGCCCACAGTAGCGGCGTCCTACGGCCAACGCCGACCACGTCGTCTCTTTGGGGTCGCTGTAGAGCTGCAGGGACAGCCCGTTGATTGAGCTCTCGAGCTTCTCAGGCGGAGTATTGATGAAGGCATCGATGATGGCCTCGCGGAGGGCTGCGCCCGGGGACGTGTACCAGTCTGCCAGGTCCACCACCGCGTCAACGTAGTGGTCATCAGGATAATTGGGGATGACCGCGCCACGGCTGTCGAAGTCCAGCCGATAAATTTGTGCTGTCATATCAGTAGCCTCCCTCGCTCCAGTGCGCCTTACCCCTGGCGACCCCTATGAGCGGATTCTGTTGCCTGCGCGGGCCGGCTCATCCGGCTCACAGAGACGTTACCTATGTATGTCAGAGCCAACGCGCAAGCATTTTCGCCTTGGAAGTCTCATTTTCTTAGTTATCCACAGGGCCCGACAAAAATGTTAGCTTATAAGTCAACATTTTTGCTGGGGACCGCTAAGTATTGCGCGGTGCAAGATTTTCTAAGGGTGGCCTGCCTACGAATGGGCGGACATGAGAAAGGGGGTCTGAAGGCGCCTTAGCGGTATAAAGGTGCTGCTAATTCGGCTTCGCACCTTGGTGCCGAGCGGTGAGGGACATTGCTTGCCTATAACCCATCCATATCGTATTCGAAATGGTATCACCGCCATCGAGGCGTCTGGAGGGTAGGATGAGATTGTCATATCTGGCGTCGTTGGCAGCCGTTTGGCTTGGCGGTGTCGCTCTTTGTACGATTGGGCCGGCTGTGGCCCAAACTGCACTGGGCACCGAGGCCATGAACATGTGTAAGGTCCTCAGCAGCGGTAACATGAGGGACCTCGAGAACAAAACCTCGGCAGCCTATAACTTCTCCCTCTACCGCAACGCCCTTACCTCTACGAACTTTGAGAGCTACGATGAGTACAACGAGGCTATGGGTAAACTAGGGTTCGACATCCCTCTTGCCGACGCCCTTCTTGGTATCGACGCTGAAGCAAAATCGAGCAGCAGCTCATTTCAAAAGAAGTTGTCTGACTTCAGAAACAACACTTTTTCTCTTAACCAAGCGGCAGATTCATCTCGCTATGACGTGAGTGCGATTTCTGCGGTTGCCGCCAGAATGATTGGCAACTGCGTGAACATCGTACGTGATATCGCTTTGGGCCAGCAGGGGCTGTTCGTCTCAGCGGAGCCCGCTGACAGGGACCTCACGGTTTGGCTAGTGCGGGTTTCAAGGCGCAGCGGTGGTGGTGGGCCTCACATCATCCGTGATGTTCTGCCCTCGGACGTAAAGTGCACGTACGAAGGGCGAGACATTGTCCTGAATAGGACCGAACTCGATGAGGCTGAGGCGCTCCTCCAATGCCGGAAGCCGAATGGCAGAGACTGGAAGAACTTAACAGTATCTTTGACTTCGACGGGGGCTGCCCAGGCATCAGCTCGCCTACTCGGCCTAGAGGAGGTGATGAAGGCTGAAGCCGATGCTAGGGAGGCCGAGTTGCAGGCAAGAATTCGTGCAGCTGAAGAGCAGGCGAAAGCCGTCGGTATCCTTGCCGTCCAATTGGCGAAGGCAGAGGAGAAAATCCGCCTTGCCGAGGGCCGCCTCCAGGCAGCCGAGAGCGACCTCCGGAAGAAGATTTCGAACGTCACGTTGGTAGGCCAGCGAGATACAGGTAGCTGGTCCAAAGCCGACCAGTGGACCAACTGCGATGGCTCAAAGGGTCATCTAATGACCGGAGTACGAATTGGCAAACATTTGGACCTCCAAGGTCTCTGTATGACCTTAAAGCTGGAAAGATAATCATCCCGCTGTGGCCTCATGGTACTACGAGCACTCTACTACGTGAAGTTTTGGGCGGCTTTCTACGGGGCCGCCCATTAATTTCAGCTCGGTTTGCTCGACATCAGATTGACATCGCCATCTGCAGATGGGCCTGCTCGTAGATGACCCGGCGGCCCCTTGGCCTCCCAGCTACCCGCTTCTTCAGGGGCAGGAAATCCGTTGGCGGGGAGACACGGTGCACCCTGTCGGCGTCCCAGAAGCTGCTCTGCCACCAATGCGACGGTGGTGGCATCCACGCCATGACGCGGACGCCCAGGTCCGCCTCCAGGGGCACCACGGCTTCCAATGCCTCTGGGTTTGGCGGCTTGGCGACCTCGATTGTGGCTGCCTTCTCTACGCCCCCCGGGCACCCCTTCATCGGCTTGCCTTTCTTGCCTCGGCGGCGGCCGCCAGCGTCAGAGATGAGAGCCAGGGCGGCGGGCCGCAGATTGACCGGGGCTAGGTAGCCGTCATCCTCGTCCCAAGCGACCTCCAGCCAGCCGCTCTCTGGCGTCACGGCGTTTAGGTGCTCAGCGACGACGCAGCCGGAATGATGCCAGCGGATTTCGATGTGCTTCTCGTAGTCGGTCGACCTCTCGCCGTCTGACTCGCACCAGATGACCCAGGTTCCCTCCGGGTCGATGTCCACCATCAGGCGGACACCGGCATATCCGTCGACGATGTCGAGTATGTCGGCCTCCACCTCGGCAGCTATCTGCTCCGTCCGCTCGGCTGGGGAGAGGGTGTAGGTCTGCCTCATGACACCTCTCCCTGCAGGCCGGCTCGGTGAGCTTCGTAGGCTTCCGCAAGGGTCAGCTGTCCCCGCCGCTCTGCGTCCAGACACGCCTGCTGGAGAGCCTCTGCGGCCAGGGCGGCAATCCTGAAGGGCGACCCGCCGATGGGGTCGAACCGGATGCCCGCAGGAATTTGAGTATGCAGGTGGACATCCTGGCCGGTCCCGGAGACCGTGATGGAGCGCGTTGTCTCCATTTCATCCGCCGCCTCGGGCGTCACCGTGACTTCCGTCGTCACGGCGACGGCGTGTCCGGTCATCCGCCAGCGCTGGCAGACCAGTCGCCTGCCGAGGTCAGCCTGTCCCAGCCAGTGGATGGCTAAGTTCCGCAGGGTGTCCGCCGCCTGGACGATGTCTTGATGTGCCTGGGTCGCGGGGGACGCCATGGTCGGCAACAGGTTCGCGAGGTCACCGGAAGCAGACAGCGTGCGCTCATGCCCACCGAGGCTCACCACGACCTGGTCGGCCTCCATGGCGATGACCAAGCCGCTGCCGATGCTCGCTCGAACCACGGTCTCATAGCCATGCTCGATATCGATGTAGAGATAGGAGCCCGCCGCGCGAGGGGTCTGCAGATAGGAGATGAGGATGTCCCTCAACTCCTGCCCGGCTTGCTCGACGGTGTGCGGGAGGCTGGTCATGTCAGCGGCCTCCGCTCATTTGGTGTAGGGCACGCTCTGTCGCCTCGACGATTGCCGAGATGGCATGCAGGTCAGCCCAGAGGAGGTCCGGGACATCATTAATGTCACCGTAGCTGGAGACGAGGTCTCGGAAGAGACGGGTGCCGGCGTGGCGAACATCGGCCACCTTGCCGATGAGCAGGCCGTCATCGGAGTAGGGGAGCTCCATCTCCATCATGCGGCCGGAGACCATCTGGAGCTCGTTGCCGTGGAATGCGGCGCGCCCATGGTTCTCGTTGGCGAACACATCGATTTCGATGGCGCGTAGCAGGCCGCGAGCCTCGTCGGCCAAACCCCCAAACTGCATGAGTTCAATCTTGCCGAGTTGGATTTCATCGGGAGCCGTGATGCGAGTGCGGCCGACTGCAACTGGGCGGCGAGCCGGGCCGGACAAGTGTGGAGCAGGAGCTGCGAAGCGATTTGCCCTGACGCCCTCCTTAAGCGTTGTTGTTAGCGAAGGGCTCTGTGTTACTCGGCCGCCCCTTATATATAGAATATACGTCGGGAGGCCGGCAATACGAACAAGAATTCGTGCAGAAATTCGGCGAGGAAAGCAAAATAGTTTGGAAAATGTTGACGCGGGGGTTCGTGGGGCTCAGCGGGGCGGCTGAAATGGCCCGAATACGGTAGAAAACCGTATTTCAGGGTTTTAAACTGTATTCGGGCTTGCTCAAATGTGAGCCCCACACACGGATGGCCATGAAAAGTGTGCCCTTCAGAGCGCTTCACAGGAAGCTCGCGGAGCGGCATTTCTCGGGAGGGAGGTCTTCACACAGCCTCGGCAGCCCGAAAGCGCTGTAGACCCCTTTTATTTGAACCAGGAAGCTTTTGACTGTTCCGCAGGCGCCTTCGGAAGCTCAGTTAAGGCTCTGACATGCTGTAGGACGTCCTGCCCCTGACCGGCGAGCAGGAGGTCCAGAGGACGTCGGACATCCAGGGCGGGCTGCGGCACTGTCGGCCATCTGTCACGCTCTCGGACGACTGGAAGAAGGCGGGCGAGCTCGATATCAAGCAGGCAGACTGTGCGCAGGCGTGACATCACATCGTCCTGCCAGGGCCAACTGTGGTTTCCAGAGAGCCACGCGTCCATGGCTGCCGGAACGGGGGCGCCGAGCATGCGAGTGAGCTCCCCTTCATCCAAGTCCCAGGCATCCAGCAGATACGAGGCTCGCCGGCAGATGCTTGCACTCTCGTAGCACATAGGGGGTGGCCCCATGTCGTGGGTGGCCAGCCATTCTCTCTGAACGGCTATCGCCTGGTGCGCCCGGCTTACCGCATCGTCAGTAAGCCCCAGGTGCTCATCAGTCACTGCGACGTTCGGTAGCCGCTCATCCGTGTCCAGTGTGATGAATGGGAAGCCGCTTACCGCGCAGGCATCAATGAAGCCGTTGCTGGTCGGCGTACGGCCCGAGTGGTCCTCTGGTCGGACATGGGAATGCCGTTCGAGCCAAAGTCGGATGTCATGTAGAGGCTGAGGCTCGCGGATGCTCCGCCAAGGAACCACAGCATCAGTGTGGAATGCCGACAGGGAGATGCCCTGGTCTATGAGCTTGTGGACCAGACGATGGTTGCCAGCGGACCCGTGGCCGACCTTGTTGCGCCAGCAGGAGGCAACGACCAGACGAGCGTCTTCTGACAGCACGAGGCCAACTAGGCGACGAACGCCCTGCTGGTCGAAGGAAACTCTTTCGAGCGCCTGCTGAATGCCCTGCCACGTGCCGGATTGCCGAGCAGCCAATGCCTCTGAGTTCTCCTCGGAAAACCAGCGCGGCTCAGGCATCAGGACGTCACTGATGCCGAGGAAGATAATGGGCTGCAAAGAATCTCGCTTGGACATCTTTCCACTCCTGCACTTCGATTCTATCAAGTGCGGCGCCGAAAAGGAGAATCGCTATGAGCGCCGTCGTGAGTTCGTTTGATGCCAGATATGCAGACGACGTTTTCCTCTCGCACACCGATGCACAGAGCGGTGAACTTAGGCAGTTCGTCTCGTACGTGAAGCAGGCACTTGTCCGGTTTCCTGGCACTTGGCGGTTGGCCGCATGCATAGTTGGAAGGAACTGCGAGAGAGGCATGGTGCTTTTTCTGAAGGAAGAATGTGGGGCGGACGAAGCGGACCTACTCATCAAGTCCATATTGAAAGAAGCTGAATGCGATATCAGGGTTGTCGCTTCGGAAGAAGGACTCGAGAGCACTGAGATGATGCTTGGCCAGGGCGCTTGGCGTCGTCGAGTGTATGATATCATCGAGCTTACAAATCCACATGAGTGAGGCTTCATGAGGAGGACGGCGTGCACGACCTGGAGACTCTCGGAGAGCGTGTGCTCTCCATTCTTGCCGGTAGGCTAGACGAGCTCGACGAAGTTCTGGTCTGCCGGGTGCCAGGGCGCGTCGAGCCGCTTGTCGTCCTTCTATCAGATTGGTCCACGGGTGCACTCAGCGACCTCGTGAGCGTTGGCATTTCTGATGTTGTCGCTTACAGCAGAGAAGAATGGGTGCATCGCATGACGCATGACCCTCTCACTGTGCATCCCACAGAAATCTGGCGGTATGTTCTAACGGCAGAAGCTGACTAGCTCCGACGAGAGGGGAACGATGTGGTCGAGACGGAACTCCGCTATGAGCATCACGAAGCGGCTGTGCGGTTTATGGAAGCCATCTCCCCGACCGCGCGAGCTCGTCTCTACAGCCTGCTGCGCAACGGCCAGCACTCGCAATGGCTGGAGGAGGTTGGACGGCTCTCCCAGGAAATCGAAAGAATACAAGTGGTTAAGCCGTATGAGGGCCGCTGAAATAAGGTATTTAACCGTTTGATATCTTCGGGATACCTTATTCGAGGCGGGGATTATGCACATCACGGCTTGTCCGGCTGAGCATGTGACTGGATGCTTCATTGAAGGCAACGCGCTCATCAGCATCGGGTCGCCAGGTCAGATGTGGGACATCGACGAGGCGAGATGGACAGCTGGTGTCCTGCGGCTTGGCTTCGACGACATCGGCGTGCCAGAGCTGACGCGGTCGAGTGGCCAGGTCCTGCATGGCCCGACCATCGAACACATCCACGCCGCCATCCAATTCGCCAAGGACGCCGAGAGGGAAGGTGTCCAGCGTCTTGTAGTCCACTGCAGGAAAGGTAGAAGCCGTTCGGTCGGTATCGCGTTGGCTTTGTTGGCTGCGCGGCGTCCACCTGGAGAGGCTTGCCAACTCATCCTGCAGCAGGCTGTGCTGCAGGAGCGCGTGATGCCAAACCCGCTGGTCATCAAGCACGCAGATGCAGTTCTGGGGTTGGGTGGCAAGTTGGACCGGGCGGCGACTGAGCTCATCCCGGGTTACGCACCTTGGAAACGCTGGTGGTCGCGGCCGCGATGACGCGGAGGCAGTGATGGTCAAGGTCTACGGCACGGTGACCAGGCTCCAGCCTGGAGGCTTCGGTGTTGTAAAGGTGGACGGCGGCAAGGAAGGTTTCTTCGACCGCTTTGGACCGCTGGCCAGCCAGTGCGGAGACCGGCTCAAGCCAGGCCTCCGGGTTCAGGCAGAGGCTACCAGCATGGATACCGACATCGTCCGGCTGCATTCGGTAGCTCCCGCCGACAACTAGAATCCTTCTCACCGCTTCCTTGCCAATTCTGCGAGCACACTCCCTGCATCAATGCGGCCATCTGGCCTGCTAGGATTCTGGGAGGGAGCGCGATGTCTCTGAAGGATAAGTGGATAGCCGGCTTCATGAAGGCGGGCGGATGGTCAGACACCGTGTCAGCGGAAGGAAGGCTCGGCGACACAGTGTGGTGTGATGAAGCGAACGGCTTCGTTGTGCTCGATGGTAGCAGAATCCAGGGCCTCAATCAGCACCTTTGCAATCAGGCTTACAGTGATGAACTTCAGGAGAGGGCTGAGGTCGCCTTATATGAGAGCCAAGCGGACGGCAGCTACTGGGACAACGCCGCGCAGGTGGAACGCGAACGTCACGAGCGGCCGCGCTTGGTCATTCCAGGCTTCCGGCTCATGAGGCCGCCTTCTGACGAGAAGGATGACGCTCCAGGCTGCGGGATGCGGTGACAAGAAGGGCCCCTCCGGGGCCCTTTTTCGTGTGAGATATCAGACATCTAAATGGAACCAAATACGGTTTAATATCCATATTATAGGGTGTACTGCAGGCTCTCGGCAGCACCCCATAAATCTTAAAATACCTTTTATCGGCTGAGATGGCGGGTGCTCTTGCAGCGGGCCGAATACCGTATTTCTCCATTTATTTTTCAGCCAGCGGGCCGCACGCGGATGTCGATGAAGGGTGTGAGGCTGCACAGCTTCACGCTGGTCTTCCGGACCACGAATCTGTCGTCCGGGAAAACGACATGGTTCATCCCGTCGAGGACAGCCTTCTCGAGGTTATCAAGGTCACCATCACGCATCGCGGTCGGCCGGAAGGCATCGTCCCCCTCCAGGCAGAGGACCATCTCGACCTCCAGCGGACCCGCTAAAGGCTGCAAACCCTGTCTGGTCATCTCAGCCAGACAGGCGACCCTCACACCTTCCTCGAAGACTCGAGTTTCTGCAGGCGTATACGTCCGGACAGTACCGCCCTTCGCAGAATGTCTGGCCCTCTGCTTAGGTCGGGGCTGCAAGTTCAGCCGGGCTTCGAAAACCCACGCGCCAGGCTCACCGGGGATACGAGGGAGTCTGCCGCCCTTCGGCTTTTTCGCTTTAGCTGGCTTGCTGAGGGAAGAGGAGGTGGGCTGGCTCTGGAGGGCAGCCAGTTGCTTGCGGGTGAGCTGGAGCATGGTGAGGAGCCTGTGTTGCTCCTTCGAGGCTCACTGGGATGATGGAAACTGAGGCAGGGGAGGGGTGCTCGGGAGTGAGACAAACCTTGGATAGGGGTATATGTAGACACACAGCACGTCGGGGCTGGGCGCCAGGGCAGTGAGAATTTTCTCTCACCGGGGATATTAAGGGGGAATGGAGGTCGGTGCTTGGGTCAGTGATGGGCGTTCAGCGACTGCGCCACTCCGCGTCACCGGCTTTCCATGCCGCCAGTTGCGCCTGAGTGACCTTCTCGCTGCCGATGTACGCGGCGGGCTGCAGGGGGTAGATGTGACCGGACGGTTGTTCCCCTGCGGCCCGTTTGAGGCGTTCGTACTCCTGGACGCCAAGCACGACAGCACGGCACTCACCATTCTGGAAGAGGAGCATGGTGTCACTGGGTCCGAGGCGGTCCAGGAGGACTTGTAGGTGCTCAGCGGACATGTCTCGACTGAGCCAGGATGTCTCTCCAGGGTTCGTCTCGCCGCCCGGAACATGTTCACTGGTCTTCTCATCGTCCGACATCGTGCGCCTCCTCATGCTGGCGGCAGACATGGGCGTCGTCAGGGGCTCTGGGTAGCTGCATAGAGCCGGGCTTGATGAAGAAGTTCCCACTCTGGGATGGCCACTCCTCTTTGGTGTGCCGACCGCATGATGGCTAACAGCCGGCGCTGGCTTTCAGGGCTCTGGAAGAGGGTCAGGACGTCCGGGACTGCCACTAGGCCCTTGGCCGCTGCTCGGTCGATAGCTGAGTATATGGACCGGCGAGAGACCCGAAGGCGGCGTGCCAGACCGGACACCGTCTCCCCGCGCTGGCGGGCAGCCAGGATGACTTGGATGGAGGGGGCTCGGCGATATGGCTTCCGGGGCTTGCTCATGCCTCCAGGGTGCATGGAGTCATGGCAAGGCGGTCGGCGGGTTCACCGGCTAGCCTTCCGGGCTTCGGCCAGTTCGACCACGGTCCGGTAGAGCCGAAAACTGCTTTCTGCGTCAGGCAGCGCTCGATGATAGACGATGTCGCCTAGGCGGGCTTCCCGGGCAGCTCTCACGCAGACGCGGGCTGCCGAGGCATCTTCCAGGATGGTCAGAGCGGCTTGGTGCAGTGCCGTCTCTTCCGACAGGAGGCGCGGGGCGTCTCCTCCGATGACCTCCAGAAGCAACACCAACCACATGGAGTCATAAGTGATGGAGCCCACAACTCCTTGTCTACCCTGTAGGGCTTTAAGGAACCTGCGGGCCACCCATTCAGCCGGCTGGCCTTGAGACCGGAGCATGTCCTGGCTGATGCCGTGGATGGCCTCCGATTCGTAAGACCAGTCTCCCCAGCCCTCAAACGGTCCAGGGTGGATGAGATGGCTCTCCCCCGGGACGCCGTCGCCCACCCATCCCACCTCGACGGGGAAGGTCCCCGGCAGCAGGCTGGACGCTTCGAAGTCGATGAATAGGAGAGGTGGTTCACCAGGGAGCATTGGCAACATTGTGAAGCTCGCGGTAGAAATGTTGCTTACAAAGTGAACAGATAGGTGGCTGCTGGACATGCGCCTTACCCATGTCGAAGTTCAAGGCTGGCGCTCAGTTCGTAACATCAGCTTCCCGGTTGGGAATATCACAGCGCTGGTGGGAGCCAACAATGCCGGGAAGTCGTCTATACTCCAGGCGCTGAATTTCCTTCTGGGTCCAACATACCCACAGCAGCGCTACCTCGAGGATGGAGACTTCTTTGGTCGCTCTCGAGAAAATGGCATGACAATCAAGGTCCATCTCGAGGGTGGCACCGACCTGGCTTCGATGTACTTCACGGTCGCTGGAGAGGCAGGCGGTGACAGTGGGCTTCGGCGTCAGTATCAGCCGGGTGGGAAGCCTTACCCCCTGAATGGCGACGTCAGGGAAACAGTTCCGCTCATCTACATAGATGCCGACCGTAGCTTCGACAGGCACTTTGGAACATCGAAGTGGGCTCTTTTTGGCCAGGCGATTCGCCACCTTGAGAGGCACTTCAAGGACCACGTAGGCGCCGAAGATAAGGCTGCTATCGAGGAGAACCTTGGGAGAGCTCACCTTCTCCTGGAAACCGACCTCTACAAGAGCTTTGTTGGGGCAGTCGGCAAAGCTTTTGAGGAGCAGCTTCGTCATACCCGCTACAGCGTCGGAGTTAACTTCAAGAGCTTTGACCCGATGTCGTTTTACCGAGGCCTACAACCGTTCCTGACGGAGGACGATGCAACTAAGTCTCTCCATGAGACCGGGTCGGGTCTAAGAAATCTCTTAGTCCTCGCGCTCTTCCGGGCGTTTGGGCAGACTTTCCGAAGCGACGCAATTGTCGCTATCGAGGAGCCGGAGCTCTACCTGCATCCGCACGCCCAGCGAGGGCTGATGAGGATGTTCAGGGAGATTGCCGCAAACGGGACGCAGATTCTTTATTCGACGCACAGCTCCGCATTCGTAAGCGTTGAGAACTTCGACGAAGTGGTCCTCGTCGACCGCTGCTCGGACGAGGGAGAGGGGGATGATATTCCTTGTACCCAGGTCCGGCACTTGGACGGCGACGAGCTTGTCCGGCGGCATGAGAGAAATCGCCCTGGTGAGACGTTCCTCCTTTCCGGCATCCGTGAGCGCTACCGCCACAACTGTGGGCCTGAGCATACAGAAGCGTTTTTCGGCAGGTTGGTAGTCCTTGTCGAAGGTGCAACCGAGGCGGTGGCTCTTCCCATCTATGCCGAGAAGATGGGACAAAACTTCGATGCACTTGGAATCTCGGTTGTTAACGCCCGGGGTAAGGACAACATCGAGTCACTTCACCACCTCTATGAAGGTATGGGCTTCCTTGTCTACGCCGTGTTCGACAACGACGTAGGCATGCCATCGAATGGTGCCAGAGACAGAGAAAAGAAAGCTCTCTCGAACCGCCGGCTCACCAAGCTTCTGACCGGCACCGAGGCGGATTGGCCCCCTGGGCTTGTTTCCTCTGCATACGCAATTCTGGAAGGGGACTTCGAGAAGGTCATCAAAGCAGAAATTGGCGAGCTTGAATCAGGGCTGTACGAACGCTTGTCCAACGAGGCTGGCGAAATCTATGGTAGCTCTAGCAAGCCAATTGCTGCCCGCTATATCGCAGATTACATGTGCACTTTAGGCTGTGTGCCACCTACAATTGAGCGAATCATCAACAGCATCGTCCTGCTAGAAAGTGGCTTGCTAAGATAACGTAATCACAGACCGCATTCAGCTTTTAAAGTTATCAGGTCCTCGCGGAATTGCTCGACCATCGACTGCGTGTAGATGCGCGCGATGTCGCCTTCGTTCTGGTAGGAGATGAGCTTTCTTAGGTCAGACTGCCGCTGCTTCCACGTGAGGCCGTCGGTGAAGAACAGGAATGTGGTGTCACCCCTCTTGGCTTTGATGATGGCATTCACGTCACCCAGGACGTCAGACATCTTCGAGCCCGTTGCCGCGAACCCCTTTGACTCGATGACAATGCGAGGGTTTGCGGCACTGGGGATGGCGAAATCGCACTTCGCCGGAGCGCCTGCTCGGCCAGTGAAGGTGGCCCTGACTTGGTAGTTGCCCTCTCCGAACACCTCCCGGATAACGTCCTCGGCGAAGTCCTCAGCACTGCGGCCGCGCTTCTGACCTGATATGGCGCTTCCACGGCCACTTCGCAGGCGCTCAACGACAGTGTCAGTCCAGTGCAGGGGCTTGTTGACCTCCAGCATCATGGCGTCGAGCAGGCCTTGCTCCACAAGCGCAGCCCGGTAGTAGCCTGGGTCGGCCTTATAACGCTTCAGACCGCTACCGCCTGGGCCGAGAGCATCCGTCAGGACCCCTGTGAACTGGTCTTTGGATAAGCCAAGGAATAGACGAACGATGAGAAGTCCATCATCGAAATCGGCCGACGTAAGCTTGTTAAGCGGCTTCCCACCTTCCAGGATGGCGGCGACATCTTCATCGGTGTACGTGTCTTTGACGGGAAGAGCCTTCATCCTGTCGATAACACGGTGGGCCACGTCATCTGCCCAATCGACGGTAAGAGGCCGGAGGCTTCCGAGAAGCTCGTCAAGAGTTTGAGTTACAACACGCACAGCTTACTGCCCTACTACGAGATATTCCTGCACCATTGAACGCTCGACGTTTGCGTGAGTGCCGAAGTGGTATCGGTGCTCCCGCTCGTGGATGGTGACCTTGTTCTTGTATCGCCGCATCAGAGCCGTGAGCACATCGAGGTCTGGATAGCCGTTGCTGCTGTATGACAGCACGATAGTGCTCTGCTCATAGAGCTTGAACATCCTGTCGAAGGCGGCAACGGCATTCTTCCTGCTGCCGAAGGGCGTGAAGGGCTTAGCTACCTTCTTGGTTTTCGTGTTCTCCATAATCTGGAGACCCTGCCAGTAGCAGGAGAGCCCTTCCAGGAAGTGGTAGCGCTTCATGTAGCAGTTATCGTCCGACCGAGGCACGTAAGGTGGGTCGAGGTAGACAAGGTCGATGCCGGAAGGCTTCGTGCTAAAGACATCCTGACGCTTAATGGTATGGCGGCGGCCATTGTCGAACACGACCTGGTTGAACGCCTCGGCCTGCTCGATAAAATGCTCTTCAATGGTTAGGCGAAGGTCACGGCGGCCGTCATCGTAATGAGACAGGTCGCCGCTTACGGTGAAGACGCCGCGAGGCTGCTTCTTCAGGCAGGACCTGATGAGCGCGGTCCGGGCCATGTCAGCCTGAGCCCTGTTTTCCAACGAGGCGATGTTGGCTGAGACGCGGTCCAGGAACCGGAGGTCTTCAGGCGTATAGAACACGCCCGAGTAAGTGCGCTCGATGAAGTCGGGGGCACCTGGAGCAGGGGCCAATAGCCTGGCCATGGCTGGTCCGTCCAGGCGATGCTTCGAGTTGGCAACCGTGGCTGAAGCCAGGACGACGGGGAAGTTCAGGAAGTCCGACCCGAGGACCCGTTTGCCCATCGTCTTCATTAGATAGGCAACGCAGCCGCTGCCCAGGAAAGGGTCAGCAGCACTCTCAAACTGCAGCCCAGACAGCACGCTATGAATCCACGGCAGCAGCCGGTGCTTAGACCCCATATAGCGAAGCTCAGGGTATGCGGCCGCGCGCTTAGGCATGGTCTCAGGAGAGGGGGCCACATCGCGGCTGAACGCCAGAGCCGGCCGGATGCGGGGCTTCGATGGCGTCAGCTTAGCGAGAGCAGGCATGCTTGGTCTCCAGGCGGCGCGATTCGCGGGAACCGCTCCTCAGTCAGGTTAACTTGGCTGTAGGGCCAATTCGACCGAAGATAAAGTTCCCCTTTCGTTCGTGGAGTGTGATGCGGTGCCTCGCGAAGTTGGTAGTGCCGAGTTCGACGCCATAGCAGGCCCTGCAGGCATCATCACAGGCGTGGGATAAGGCCTCTGGAGGGTATCTACATGTAGCGGGCCAGTGTAGCATACACGTGCTGCTCGCAGGAAAGTGAGTGCCTGATAAGGCCTCATTTGCCGGGGAAAAACAGAGGGCTATCAGGAAATTTTGGTTCGAATCCTGGCGCCCCAACTCCCTTCTCCTTTGAGAAGACCATGCCCGCCTGGGCTCAAGCTGTGACGGGCACCCTAGGTTCCACGACGGCATCCTTGTCAGCTTGGCGGCAGGGGGACGAGTAGGCCTGGTGCCTGCCGTAAAGCAGTCGCTCCTTAGGGATTCACTCCCTCTGGAAGTGTGCAGCGAGCATCAAGGCAGCCGCTTACACAAGGTTGTGTCCGCATCTCCAGCAAAGAGGCGCGAACGGGCTATTTGTCTCAATTTTCATTAATTTCTACTAAAATAGAACTAATCGGGAAACTGCAGGAACCTTTCCAAGGATCTTCGTCTTCATTGGAGGGAGAGGTTTGTCCAATTCTCTCCAGGTAAAGAATCCTAGAGGCTGATACGGCCAGCGCGCTCGTGCAGGCCAAGAAGAAGCTTCAGTTTCCAAGCCAATCTCAGAGGCCGACTTACTCGGCTCATCATCCCTTCCAAAATAAGAATTTATACAATTAATGATACGAACTTTGGTTGAGGATTTATCTCGGCAGAGAGCCAACTCTGTCGGCGCAGAGCATGTCCCTGGATTATTTTTGATATAACCTTATCGCAGGAGAGGACTATTTGAATAAAGCCAAGCATTTATTTCTCTATTAGAACGATGATTGGGTGCTTCGGTTCTGAGCAGCCGGCATACGCATGCTTGTCGGCTTTTGATCGCCAAGCCTGTCGCGGCAGGGGCGATCAGGTTTCTTATCTGGAGGACCGTGAATGGTGCGCCTACCGGCAAACCCGCCCCGCGACGAGCACCGTGACCTGTTCAGCAGGATCGAGATGTTCGGCGCAGCGTTGGCGGTCGTGGACGAAACCGGCCGGTCGTGGTCCTACGTGGAGTTCGCCGGGCGTGCCGACGCCGAATGTGCCGCACTGCCGGCGGGGCGATGCCTTGTGGCCGTTGAAGCAACCAATCAGCTGCACGCACTGAGCGCCTATGTCGGTGCGCTACGTGCGGGCCATGTGGTGCTCCTCCTCAAGGAAGGCGAAGGCGCGGGCTGCGCCTTGTTGGAACGCTTCCGGCCCGACTTCATCTACTGCGCCGCCACACGGGCCTGGCAAGGTGGAATGGCCGGCCGTTCGGAAGTGAACCTCCATCCCGATCTGGCGGTGCTGCTGGCCACATCCGGCTCGACGGGTGAGCCGAAGCTGGTGCGGCTCTCGCATGTCAACCTCGTCTCGAATGCGTGCGCCATTGCCGACTATCTCGGCTTCGCGCCCGGCGAGCGCGCTATCACAACGCTGCCCTTCCACTATTCCTACGGCATGTCCGTCATCAACTCGCATCTGGAGACGGGCGGCGCGATCATCCTGAACCAGGCCTCTGTCGCCGAGCCGGCTTTCTGGAGGCGCTTCGAGGCTTTCGGAGCAACGAGCTTCGCCGGTGTGCCGCACAGCTTTGCTCTGCTGGAGCGAAGCGGCTTCCTCTCAAGGCCCCTGCCTGCCTCCCTGCGCTATTTCACCCAGGCCGGTGGCAAGCTGCCGGAGGACAAGGTCCGGCTGTTCGCCGGCCATGCGGAAACGCAGGGCCGCCGCTTCTTCGTGATGTACGGACAGACGGAGGCCGCCCCGCGCATCGCCTATGTGCCGCCCGCACTGGTGAAGCGGAACCCGACCGCCATCGGCCTGCCGGTTCCGGGCGGCAGCATCACGCTGCTCGACGAGCGGGGAGGACCCATCAAGGCCGCCGGCGTTGAGGGGGAACTCGTCTATTCCGGCCCCAACGTGATGATGGGTTACGCCCTGGAGCGCGGGGATCTGGCCCGTGGCCCGGAACTCTCCGAGTTGCGGACGGGGGACCTGGCTGTGCGCAGCGCGGAGGGGCTCTTCACCATCACGGGCCGGAAGAGCCGCTTCATCAAGCCCTTCGGCCTGCGCATCGGCCTGGACGACGTCGAGGCGCGGCTGCGCAGGGCCGGCTTCGAGGCCGCGGCCACCGGGACCGATGAGAGCCTGCAGATCGCGGTGGTGGCGCCTGCCCAGATGGAGCCGGTGGTGGAACTGGTGCTGCACCAGCACGCGCTGCCGCCCAGCAGTGTGCAGGTCGCCACCGTCGCGGAGATTCCGCGTCTGGGTTCCGGCAAGGTCGACTACGCCGGCATCCGCAGGATGTTCGAGGCCAGTGCGGCGCCCGTTGCCCGGAACCTCTCCTTGCAAGCGGCCTTTGCCGACCTGCTCGGCCAGCCGGATTTCGGCCGGGATGACTCCTTCGCCGGCGCCGGCGGCGACTCGCTCAACTACGTCAATGCCCTGCTGCTGGTGGAGGAGCGTCTCGGCTTCGCCCCGGAGGGATGGGAGCGGATGAGCATCCGCGAGTTGGAGGCCATCAGGGCCCGCAAGCCGGAAGCGGGCGAAGCCGCTGCCGGACAAAGCAGGCTGTTCTTCCTGGACCAGGTACGCGCCAGCTTGATGCTGCTGGGCATCCCCTTCCACACAGCACTCGCCTACACCGCCTATCCCTGGATCGCCAAGGGCGGAGAGCCCTCATCCCTGCTGACGGACTTCTCCGAATTCCTGAATACCTTTCGCATGCCAGCCTTCTTCCTGTTGGCCGGCTTCTTCGCGATGATGTTCGTCGATGAGCGGAGCCCGGCGAAGTGGTGGAAAAGCCGTGCTATCCAGCTTGGCGTTCCGCTGCTCGCCACCATTGTTCTCATCAACCCGCTGCTGATGCTGGCGCGTGCGCTGAACACCGCGCCGGGGGGCGAGGCCATGGCGGCCTGGATCTCCCTGCTCACCACGCCAGGCCCCCACTGGATCGAGCATGCGTGGTTCCTGGTCTTCCTGCTCGCCTACACCCTTATCCTGGCCCTGCTGTGCGGCCTCTGGCGGGGCAGGCCGATCCGGCGCGACGCCGCCGCGCTGGCGGAGCGCGTCCTCGCCGGCAAGGTGAGCCTGGCGATGACAGCCCTTGGTGCCGGCCTGCTCAGCACGGTGGGAGTCGGTGTGCTGAAGGTGCTCGGCCTGACCTTCGCCTGGCGCGATATGCTCTATCTGAGCGAGCTCGTCGCCTTTCTTCCCGTCGTGGCGATGGGCTGCCTGGTGGCCTCGCGCCGTGACCTCATCAACCGCTTCGCCAGGCTCGACTGGCAGACGGTGGTGCTGGCGCTGGGGGGAGCGGTCATCCTGGCGAACATCCAGTTGCGTGAGGAAGGCCTTTACCGCGTGGCAACCTTCTTCCTGATTCCCATCACCGGCATCTACTGGTCCAAGCTGCTGTGCTTCGTGGCGATGCGCTGGTTCGACGCGCCGAGCCGCTGGACGCGGCTGCTCGTCAATGCCTCCATGACCATCTACCTGGTCCATATCTTCTTCATCGTCTTCCTCGCGAATGCCTTCACCCACGTGCAGCTTCCCTCACTGGTCGAGTTCCTGATCATCACGGTGCTGGCCGGCGTCCTCTCGCTGGGCTTTCACCAGATCGTGGCGCGGCACTGGCTGCTGATGCTTCTCTTCACCGGGACGGCGCGAGGGCGGCGCGGCACGACCGCGCCGACGCCTCAGCCGGCTGGCCGCGTCGCGCGCTCGGCCTGAGAGGGCAGGCCGGGGGTTGCTCCCTAGCCAGAACCGCCTGCCTCGCCGACGCTCTGGGAAGAGGTAACCTGGAGCGCCGGAGGAAGGCCGCCCCGACAACGGCGGCGAGCGCCGCGAGGCCGCCACCTTGCATATCCCCGAGACGGTCCGGGCAGCGCCCTGGCGACTGCAACGCGTGGAGGACAGCCGCTGGCCTTCACCTTTGCTGGCCGGAGGCCGGTGGAAGTGTTTCAGCGCAGGCGGGGGCATCCCAGGGTGGGGAGCGCGCGGGGAAGCCATCACATGGCTTTCCGCTTGCAGAATGCTGTTCTCCATATTGAATGGTTGTCCCACTCCGTCTAGCCTCCCCGCCAAGGCCGGAAAGGCTGCACAGAGGGGAAGAAGCGGGCTGGATGGTCGGTGACTGCACCGGATGGGTGCGGTGCCCTGCTGTCCCGCCCCGGACCAGGGATGAAACCATTGCCAGACATGCTCGCCCGCTCCGCTGAGGCCGCACTGCCGATGGAGGCCCTTTCGGCACTGCTCGCGCCGACATCGGTCGCCGTGATCGGCGCCTCCGGCGACCCGACCCGGATCGGTGGTCGCCCCATCGCCGCCATGCTGGCGCGCGGCTTCCAGGGCAGCATCCTGCCGGTGAACCCCAACCGCCCGACGGTGCAGGGTCTGCCGGCTTTCGCCTCGATCGCCGAACTTCCCGAGGTGCCGGACGTGGCCGTCATTGCCGTACCTGCCAATGTGGCGGAGGCGACGATGGCCGAACTGGCCGAACGGGGCGTCAAGGCGGCCATCATGTTCAGCGCGGGCTTCGCCGAGATGGGCGAGGCCGGGGCGGTGGCCGAGGCCCGCATGCTGGAAACGGCGCGCCGGCATGGCATGCGCCTGCTCGGCCCCAACTGCCTCGGCCTGTTCAACGCCCGCACCAACTTCTTCGGCACCTTCACCAGCAGCCTGGAGCGCGGCTACCCGGAGCCGGGGCCCATCGGCATCGCCAGCCAGTCCGGCGCCTATGGCATGCATCTCTTCGGCATGGCCCGCGAGCACGGCATCGGCATCTCCTGCTGCGTCACGACCGGCAACGAGGCGGACCTCAATGTCGGCGACATGATCGGCTGGATGGCGCAGGACCCGGGCACGGAGGTGATCGCCGCCTATTCCGAGGGCATCCGGGACAGCCGCAGCTTCCTGGCGGCGCTGGAACTGGCGCGGCGTAACCGCAAGCCCATCGTGATGATGAAGGTGGGGCGCAGCGCGGTCGGCAGCGCCGCCGCGCGCTCGCACACCGCCTCCATCGCCGGCGATGACGCCGTGACGGACGCGGTGCTGGCCGAATTCGGCGTGGTACGCGCCCGCACCACCGAGGAACTGCTGGATATCGCCCGCCTCGCCACCAAGCGGATCTATCCGGTGGGCAACACCCTGGGTGTGCTGACCATCAGCGGCGGCGCCGGCGTACTGACCTCGGACGCCGCGGAGGCCATCGGCCTGCCCATGCCGCCGATGCCGGAGGCAGCGCAGGCGGAACTGCGCGCGGTTCTGCCCTATTGCGCGCCGCAGAACCCGGTGGATTGCACGGCGCAGGCACTGAACGACCTCTCGCTGGTGGGGCGTTTCGCCACCGCGTTGGTGGAGAAGGGTGGCTACAGTTCCATCCTGTGCTTCTTTACCCATACCGGGGGCGCCGCCTCGGTGGCGCCGCGCCTGCGGCAGGAACTGAGTGCCGTGCGCGCGGCGCATCCGGACCGGCTCTTCGTCCTTTCCATCCTCGCCAATCCGGACCAGGTCCGGACCTTCGAGGAAGAGGGCTTCGCCGTGTTCGAGGATCCCTCGCGGGGCGTGACGGCGCTGCATGCCATGGGCCGGTTCGGCGAGGCCTTCGCTGCGCCCGCGCCGGCCGCGCCCCCCGAGGTTCCGCAGGTCACGCTGCCCGCGCGCACGCCGAGCGAGGCGGAGGCCAAGCGCCTGCTGGCCCAGGCCGGGATCGGGGCCGCGCCGGAGCGCGCCTGCACCACGGCTGACGAGGCGGTGGCGGCGGCGGAGGGCTTCGGTTTCCCGGTGGTGCTGAAGATCCTGTCGCCGGACATCCTGCACAAGTCGGAGATCGGCGGCGTGCTGCTGAACGTGGCCGATGCCCAGGGCGTGCGCGAGGGCTTCGCGCTGCTGAAGGAGCGCGCGGCCAGGGCGGCGCCGCAGGCGCGCATCGAGGGCGTTCTGGTGGCGAAGCAGCTTTCCGGCGGCGTCGAATGCATCCTCGGCGTGCATCGCGACCCGGTCTTCGGGCCGGTGGCCATGTTCGGCCTGGGTGGCATCTTCGTCGAGGTGCTGAAGGACGTCGCCTTCCACCGCTGCCCCTTCGGCGAGGATGTGGCGGAGAGGATGATCCGCTCGATCCGCGGGGCGCCACTGCTGCTCGGCGCGCGCGGACGCCCGCCGGCCGACATCAAGGCGCTGGCGCGGATGCTCTCGCGGCTTTCGGTCTTTGCGCACCAGGCCGGGCCGCGCCTCGCCGGCATCGATCTGAACCCTGTCTTCGCCATGCCCGAGGGGCAGGGCGCCTTCGCCGCCGACGCGGTGATCGATATCGCGGAGGACGACGAATGATCGACTACGAAAAGCTGCTTAACTTCCCCATCCCGGAGGTGCGGCAACGCGTCACGCCGCGCGACGCGGTGTTCTACGCGCTCTCCGTCGGGCTGGGGCAGGACCCGCTGGACAAGCGGCAGCTCGACTACGTGGATGCGCACCGCAGGCTGCGCGTGCTGCCCTCCATGGCTGTGGTGCTCGGGCATCCCGGCTTCTGGCTGAGCAACCCGGCGACCGGCGTGGACGCGGTGCGGCTGGTGCATGGCGAGCAGTCCATCACGTTGCACCACCCGCTGCCGGCAGAGGGCGAGATCATCGGCCGCACCCGCGTCACCGGGCTGGTGGACAAGGGGGAAGGGAAGGGCGCGCTGCTCTACTCCGAGAAGGAGGTGGTCGAGGCCGCCACGGGGAAGGTCCTGGCGGTGACCGGCAGCACCACCTTCCTGCGCGCCGATGGCGGCTTCGGCGGACCGAGCGGCCCGGTGAAGCCGGTGAACCCGATCCCGGAGAGCGCGCCCGACATCACCCTGGACCTGCCGACGCGACCGGAGCAGGCGCTCTACTACCGCCTCAACGGCGACGACAACCCGCTGCACGCCGACCCCGATGTGGCGGAGCGCGCCGGCTTCCCGCGCCCGATCCTGCACGGGCTCTGCACCCTCGGCGTGGTGGCGCATGCGCTGCTGCGGGAGCTTGGGAACTACGACCCGGCGGCGATGAAGAGCTTGGCGCTGCGCTTCTCCTCGCCGGTCTATCCCGGCGAGACGATCCGCACGGAGATCTGGAAGAACGGCGCCTTCCGGGCGCGCGTGGTGGAGCGGGACGTGGTGGTGGTCAACAACGGCGCGGCGGTGTTCGCATGAGCGAGGCCCTCGACGCGACGGCGGCGGAGCGCGCCGAATCCATCCGCATGATCCGCGACAGTGCCGCCGGCATCGCGCCGCGCAGCGGGGACCGCAAGCGCATCCGCGCGCTGCGCTTCCAGCCGCCGGGCTTCGACCGCGCGGTGTGGCAACAGGTCGGCGAGCAGGGTTGGATCGGTCTGCATGTGCCGGAGGAGCGGGGTGGCGCCGGGCTCGGCCTGTCCGAGTTCTGCGCCATCGCCGAGGAGATGGGCGCGGCGCTGGCACCGGAGCCGCTGGTGCCGGGCGCGCTTTCTGCCGCGCTGCTGGCCGCCGCCGGCGCCGAGGCGCCGCTGACGAAGCTGCTGACCGGCGAGAGCTATGTCGTGACCGCCTGGCAGGAAGCGCCGGGCGCGCTGGAGGCGCCGGGCAACGAGGGTGCGCCACGCCGCTTCCTGCCGATGGCCGGGGGGGCGGATGCCTTCCTGGTGCCGGTGCGGGAGGGCGGGAAGCTGGCGCTCTACCTGCAGCCCGCCAAGGGTGCCGACCTGACGCTGGAAAAGACGCAGGATGGCGGCTTCTTCGGCACGCTGCGGCCGCAGGGTGGCGAGCGCGTGCTGGAGGATGCCGGTGCCGCGCTGGCAGTGGCGCTGGACGAGGCGGCGCTCGGCACTGCGGCCTATCTGCTCGGCGTCATGGACCAGGCCTTCGCGCTGACGCTGGACTATCTGCGCACGCGGCAGCAGTTCAACCGGCCGATCGGCAGCTTCCAGGCCCTGCAGCACCGCGCCGCCGACCTCAAGATCCAGCTCGCGCTCAGCCGGGCCAGCATCGAATCCGCCGCTGCGCTGCTCGACACGCCGGGCACGCCGCCGGCCGCACGCCGCGCCGCCGTCTCGCGCGCCAAGGCACGGGCCAGCGAGGCCGCCATGCTGATCACCCGGCAGGCGGTCCAGCTGCATGGCGGCATCGGCTACACCGACGAGGCGGATATCGGGCTCTATCTGCGCAAGGCCATGGTGATGGCGAACCAGTTCGGTCCTGCCGCGCTGCATCGCCGTCGCTTCGCCGCCGAGGCCCGGGAGGAGGAGGCATGACCGACCTGAACGCGCTGAGCGACGCCGACTTCCGCGCCGAGGTGCGCCGCTTCCTGGAAGCGGAGTATCCGGCCGAGCTGCGCAACCCGCCGCACCGGCTGCACATGGACGAAGGCCGCCCCTGGTTCGAGAAGCTGAAGGCGAAGGGCTGGGTGGCGCCGGGCTGGCCGCGCGAGCATGGCGGCCTTGGCCTCGACGCCGCCAAGCAGATCGCGCTGATCGAGGAATACGAGCGGTACGGCGTGGCGCGGCTGCCGGATCACGGCGTGGTCATGCTCGGGCCGCTGCTGATCCGCTTCGGCACGGAGGAGCAGCGCAAGCGCTTCCTGCCGAAGATCCTCTCGGGCGAGCATGTCTGGTGTCAGGGCTACTCTGAGCCGGGAGCGGGGTCGGACCTCGCCTCGCTGCGCACCGAGGCGGTGCTAGAAGGCGACCACTACGTCGTCAACGGCCAGAAGATCTGGACCACGCTGGCCACCGACGCCAACTGGATCTTCTGCCTCGTCCGCACGGACAAGAGCGGCAAGAAGCAGGAGGGCATCAGCTTCCTGCTGATCGACATGACCTCGCCCGGCGTGACCGTGCGGCCGATCATCAATCTCGGCCTGCATGACGAGTTCTGCGAGGTGTTCTTCGACAACGTTCGCGTGCCGCGTGAGAACCTGGTCGGCGAGCCCAACAAGGGCTGGAGCATGGCCAAGGCGCTGCTCGGCTTCGAGCGCATCTTCCTCGGCTCGCCGCGCCAGTCCGGCTACGCGCTGGGCCGGCTGAAGCTGCTGGCCGAGCGGATGGGCGTCTTCGACGATCCCGACTTCCAGGACCGCTACACCCGGCTGCGGCTCGACCTCGCCGACCACAAGGCGCTCTACGAGACCTTCGTGGCCATGCTGCGCCGGGGCGAGACGCTGGGGCCGGACGTCTCCATGCTGAAGCTGCACCAGTCCGAGCTGTTCCAGCGCATCACCGAGCTGATGCTGGAGATCGCCAGCGAGAATGCAGGGCTGCTGGAGCCGATGGAGGGGAACCGCGACCTGCACCCCGCCGGCCAGTTCATCGAGGCCCGGCCGACCACGATCTATGGCGGCAGTTCCGAGATCCAGCGGGGCATCCTGGCGAAGAACGTGCTGGAACTGCCGGGCTGACATGACTGCACCACGAGAACGAGACAGGAGAGGACGCTGCCCGTGAGCATTCGAGGCAAGGCCTGCATCGTCGGCGCCTATGAGCACCCGACGCGCAAGGCCGAGGACAAGAGCACCGCGCAGCTGCATGCGGAGGTCGCCCTGGGCGCGCTGCGCGATGCCGGGCTGAGCCGCAAGGACGTTGACGGCTATTTCTGCGCCGGCGACGCGCCGGGTATGGGTCCGCTCAGCATGGCCGACTACATCGGCCTGGACCGGCTGCGGCACGTGGATTCCACCGATGTGGGCGGCTGCTCCTATCTGCTGCACGTGGCGCATGCGGCCGAGGCCATCGCGCTGGGCAAGTGCAATGTCGCGCTGATCACCCTGGCGGGGCGCCCGCGCTCCGAGGGCGTGGCGACCGGCACCGCGCCGCGCGCCGGCAACCCGGCGCAGCCCGACGTGCAGTTTGAATACCCCTATGGCGCCGCCATCGCGAACATGTACGCGATGTGCGCCATGCGCCACATGCACGAGTACGGCACCACCAGCGAGCAACTCGCCTGGATCAAGGTGGCCGCCAGCCACCACGCGCAGCACAATGAGCACGCCATGCTGCGCAAGGTCGTGACGGTGGAGGACGTGCTGAACTCGCCGTTGGTGGCCGACCCGCTGCACCGGCTGGATTGCTGCGTCATCAGCGACGGCGGCGGCGCGCTGGTGGTGACCAGGCCCGAGATCGCCCGCACGCTGAAGCGGCCGGTCGTGAGCGTGCGCGGCGCCGGCGAGGCGGTGAAGCACACCATGGGCGGCACCATCGACCTGACCTATACCGGAGCCCGCTTCGCCGGCGCCCGCGCCTTTGAGGAGGCGGGGGTGAAGCCCTCCGACATCAAGTATGCCAGCATCTATGACAGCTTCACCATCACGGTGCTGATGCAGCTTGAGGATCTCGGCTTCTGCGAGAAGGGCCAGGGCGGCAAGTTCGTCGCCGACGGCAACCTGATCTCCGGCGTCGGCAAGCTGCCCTTCAACACCGATGGCGGCGGGCTCTGCAACAACCACCCCGCCAACCGTGGCGGCATCACCAAGGTGATCGAGGCGGTGCGGCAGCTGCGCGGCGAGGCGCATCCGGCGGTGCAGGTGAAGAACTGCGACCTGGCGCTGGCGCATGGCACGGGCGGCTCGCTCGGCACCCGCCACGGCAGCGCCACCCTGGTCCTGGAGAGGGAGTGACGGCGATGAGCGAGCAGACCCCGCAGCGCGTGCCGCCGAGCCCGACGCCCGACCCCTCCACCCGCGGCTTCTGGGAGGCGGCGAAGCAAGGCAAGTTGCTGATCGGCCGCAATACCAAGACGGGCAAGGTGCACTACCCGCCCCGCCCCGTCTGCCCCTTCGACGACGAGGGCGAGGTGGAGTACGTTCCCGCGAGCGGCGAGGGGACCATCTACAGCTTCAGCGTCATGCGTGCGAAGATCCCCTATGCCATCGCCTATGTGGAGCTGGCGGAGGGGCCGCGCATGATGACCAACATCGTCAACTGCGACTTCAACGCGTTGCGCGTCGGCCAGAAGGTGAAGCTGACCTTCGTGGCCAGCGAGGGTGACGGCCAGCCCGTGCCCATGTTCACCCCCGCCTGAGAGGAATGAGTTCCATGGGAATGCTGGACGGAAAGGTCGCCATCGTCACCGGCGCTGGCGGCGGCATCGGGCGGGAGATCGCGCTCGCCATGGCCCTCGCCGGCGCCAAGGTGGTGGTCAACGACATCGGCGCCTCGCTGACCGGGATCGGCGAGACCTCGGCCACCCCGGGCGAGCAGACCAAGGCCATCATCGAGCAGCGCGGCGGCCAGGCGGTCACCAACACCGACAGCGTGTCGGAATGGGAGAGCGCCAAGCGCATCGTGCAGAGCGCGCTGGACGCCTTCGGCCGCATCGACATCGTGGTGAACAACGCGGGCATCCTGCGCGATCAGATCTTCCACAAGATGACGCCCGAAGAGTGGCTGGCGGTCATCAACGTGCACCTGAACGGCAGTTTCTTCGTCTCGCGCGCCGCGGCGGAGCACTTCCGGGCGCAGAATTCCGGCGCCTTCGTGCACATGACCTCCACCTCCGGCCTGATCGGCAATTTCGGGCAGGCCAACTACTCGGCGGCCAAGCTGGGCATCGCCGCGCTGTCCAAGTCCATCGCGCTGGACATGCAGCGCTTCGGCGTGCGCTCCAACTGCATCGCGCCCTTCGCCTGGAGCCGCATGACCAGCTCCATCCCGGCCGAGACGCCGGAGCAGAAGGCGCGGGTGGAGAAGCTGAAGCGCATGACGCCGGAGAAGAACGCGCCGCTGGCCGTCTTCCTGGCCAGCGATGCGGCGAAGGACGTGAATGGCCAGATCTTCGCGGCGCGCAACAACGAGCTGTTCCTGTTCAGCCATCCGCGCCCGGTGCGCAGCGCGCATCGTGGGGAGGGCTGGACGCCCGAACTGATCGCGGAACACGCCCTGCCGGCCTTCCGCGCCCAGTTCCAGCCGCTGGACCGGAGCGGCGACGTGTTTTCCTGGGATCCGGTCTGAAGCCGGCGGGCCGGCGGGAGGAAGCAGCATGACGATCACACAAGAACTGTCCGCCTTCGCCGCCGGCCTGCGCCTTGAGGCGCTACCGCCCGAGGTGGTGGCGCGCACCCGGGCGCTGGTGCTCGACCTGGTCGGCAACATCGTCCGCGCGCGGCGGGATGCGGAGAGCACCCCGGCGCTGCTGGCCGCAGTGAAGGCGCTCGGCCTCGACCATGGCAGCAGCCGTGTCTTTGCCGATAACGCCACCTACAGCCCGGCTGGCGCCGCGCTGATCAACGCGACGCTCGGCCATTCGCTCGACTTCGATGACACCCACGCCGTCGCGGTGGTGCATCCCGGCGCGCCGATCATTCCCGCCGCACTGGCGGCAGGCGAGATCGCCGGTGCGTCCGGCGCCGAGGTGCTGGCCGCCATCGTCGCGGGCTACGAGGTGGCGCTGCGCCTGGCGCTGGCCCTGCCGGCGGGTGCGCATTACGACCGCGGCTTCCATCCTTCCGCCACCTGCGGCGCCTTTGGCGCGGCGGCGGCGGCCGGGCGCGTCTTCGGGCTGGATGCGGGGCGCATGGCGTCAGCGCTGGGCATCGCGCTCAGCCAGTGCGCGGGCAGCCTGCAATTCCTGGCCAATGGGGCCTGGACCAAGCGCTTCCAGGTTGGCTGGTCCGGCATGGCTGGCCTCACTGCCGCAACATTGGCGCGCGAGGGCTTCAAGGGCGCGGCGGATGCCATCGAGGGCAAGCACGGCTTCCTCCGCGCCTATGCGCCTGAGCCGCAGCCGGAGCGCGTGCTGCAGGACATCGGCACCGTCTGGGAACTGATGAACACCGGCGTGAAGCCCTATCCCTCCTGCCGCTGGGGCCATGCAGGTATCGATGCCGCGCTGGCGCTGCGTGCCAAGCACGGGCTGAAGGCGGAGGAGATCGAGGGCGTCACCCTCGGCATCTCGCGCGCCGGCATGTTGCTGGTGGGCGAGCCCGCCGACCGCAAGGCCAACCCGCAGAACATCGTGGACGGGCAGTTCAGCGGCCCCTTCGTCATCGCCACCGCGCTCAGCACGGGGCAGATGGGCTGGGACAGCTACGCCCTGCTGCAGGACCCCGGCATCAAGGGACTGATGCAGCGCGTGCGCTGCGAGAACGACCCGGAGATCGAGGCCGAGTTCCCCGCGAACATGTCGGGCAAGCTGACGGTGCGGGCGCGGGGCGAAACCTTCGTCCAGAAAGTCATCGTGCCCAAGGGGGAGCCGGAGAACTTCCTGACCGAGAACGAGCTGCGCAGCAAGTTCAGCGGACTTGCCGACGCGGTCCTGGGCGCCGATGCTGCGGGGCAGCTCGCCGATGCGGTCGGCCGGCTCGATCGCCTGAACGATGTTTCGCCGCTGCTGCGCAGCCCGCAGGAAGCCGCCTGAAGGACTCAAGATGGACCAGGTCACCGACGATCACGCCGAGATCCGCGAGGAAGTTGGCAAGCTGTGCAGCCGCTTTCCCGGCGAGTACTGGCGCAAGCTGGACGAGGTGCGTGGCTACCCGACCGAGTTCGTCCAGGCATTGACGGAGGCAGGCTGGCTGGCGGCGCTGATCCCGGAGGAGTATGGCGGCTCGGGCCTGCCGCTTTCCGCCGCCGCCGCCATCCTGGAGGAGATCCAGCGCCAGGGCTGCAACGGTGCTGCCTGCCACGCCCAGATGTACATCATGGGCACCATCCTGCGGCACGGGAACGACCGGCAGAAGGCCGAGTACCTGCCGAAGATCGCCAGCGGCGAGTTGCGCCTGCAGGCCTTCGGCGTGACCGAGCCGACCAGCGGCACCGACACCACGGCGCTGCGCACCTTCGCGCGCAAGGAAGGCGACAAGTACATCGTCAACGGCCAGAAGATCTGGACCAGCCGCGCCGAGCACTCGGACCTGATGCTGCTGCTGGCCCGCACCACGCCGCGCGACCAGGTGGAGAAGAAGACGGAGGGGCTTTCCACCTTCATCGTGGACATGCGGACCGTGTTGGGGAAGGGGCTGACCATCCGCCCAATCCGCACGATGATGAATCACAACTCCTGCGAGGTCTTCTTCGACAACATGGAGGTCCCGGCGGAGAACCTCGTCGGCGTCGAGGGCAAGGGCTTCCGCTACATCCTGGATGGCATGAACGCGGAGCGGCTGCTGATCGCCAGCGAGTGCATCGGCGATGCCAAGTGGTTCATCGAGAAGGCCGTGAACTACGCGAAGGAGCGCGTGCTGTTCGGCCGCCCGATCGGGTCGAACCAGGGCGTGCAGTTCCCCATCGCCAAGGCCTATGCGCAGATGCGCGCGGCGGAGGCGATCGTGCAGAAGGGTCTGGCCAAGTTCGAACGCGGCGAGAACTGCGGCGAGGAGGCCAATATGGGCAAGATGCTGGCGGCGGAGGCGAGCTGGGCCGCCGGCGAGGCCTGCGTGCAGACTCATGGCGGCTTCGGCTTCGCCGAGGAGTATGACGTGGAGCGAAAGTTCCGGGAGACCCGGCTCTACCAGGTGGCACCGATCAGTACCAACCTGATCCTCTCCTATCTCGGCCAGCACGTGCTCGGCATGCCCCGGAGCTATTAAGCATGGGCAAGCCAGGCAAGCCGCTCGACGGGCTGCTCGTCGTCTCGATGGAACAGGCGGTGGCGGCGCCGACCTGTTCCATGAAGCTGGCGGATGCGGGCGCGAGGGTCATCAAGATCGAACGCGCCGAAGGCGACTTTGCGCGCGGCTACGACAAGGCGGCGGCGGGGCAGTCGACCTATTTCGTCTGGCTGAACCGGGGCAAGGAGAGCGTCTGTCTTGACATCAAGCAGCCCGGGGACAAGGCCCTGCTGCAACGGCTGGTGGCGAAGGCGGATGTGTTCATCCAGAACCTTGCTCCAGGCGCCATGGCCCGTGCGGGCTTCGGCAGCGCGGATCTGCGCAAGCGGCACCCGCGCCTGATCACCGTGGACATCTCCGGCTATGGCGAGAGCGGCGACTACGCCACCATGAAGGCCTATGACCTTCTGGTGCAGGCGGAGAGCGGCCTCGCTTCGATCACCGGCCATCCGGCAGGACCGGGGCGGGTGGGTGTCTCGGTCTGTGACATCGCCTGCGGCACCATGGCCCATGCCGCCGTGCTGGAGGCGCTGATCGAGCGTGGCATCACGGGGGAGGGGAAGGCGGTCGCCGTCTCCCTCTTCGATGCCATGGCGGACTGGATGAACGTGCCGCTGCTCTATTTCGAAGGCACCGGCAAGGCGCCGGAGCGCGTCGGGCTGGCGCATCCCTCCATCTGCCCCTACGGCGCCTTCGCCACCTCCGACGGCGCGCTGGTGCTCATCTCGATCCAGAACGAGCGGGAATGGGCGCAGTTCTGCGCCGGCTTCCTGCAGGAGCCTGACCTGCCGCAGCGGGAGGGCTTCCGCAGCAATGTCGAGCGCGTGGCACATCGGCCCATGGTGGATGCGCATGTCGCCGCCACCTTCGCCAAGCTGACGCGGGACGAATGCGCGGCGCGGCTGCGGGCGGCGAACACCGCCTATGGCTTCGTCAACGACATGGCCGCGCTGGTCACGCATCCGGCGTTGCGGCGGCTCGCGGTGGAGACGCCGAATGGCAGCGTGGCCGTGGCCGCGCCGGCGGCGCGCTTCAATGACGGTGCGCCGCGCAGCTATGGCGCGGTACCCGCGCTGGGACAGCATACGGAAAGCGTGCGGAAGGAATTTGCCGGCTGAACGGATCGGCGGGAGGGAGGCAGTGCCTTTCTCCCGCCGCGTGTCTCAGCCCAGGTCCATCGTCAGGCCTTCCTTCCGGACGACACCACCCCACTTCTCCGTCTCGGCGCGGACAAAGGCGGCATATTCCTCTGGCGTGCCATAGGCCGGCACCCCACCCATTTCGGCGAAACGCTGCTTCGTCGCTGGCAAATCCAGCAACGCCTTGATCTCGGCATTCAGGGCCTCCACCGCGGCGCGCGGCGTGCCCGCGGGATAGAAGGCGCCAAACCAGGTGTTCACGTCGTACTCCGCCAGATCTGGAAGGGTCTCGCGCAGGGCGGGCAGTTCCGGCATCTGGAAGCTGCGGTCGGCGCTGGTGACGCCGAGCGCACGCACGCGCCCGTCCTTGATCTGCCCGACCGAGCTGGTGAGATTGTCGAAGCCGAAATCCACGTCACCGGCCATCATCGCCGTCATGGCGGGCCCGGCGCCGCGATAGTGGATGGCGGTGGCCTGCGTGCCGGTCAACTGATGGAACCAGACGCCGGCCAGATGCGGCGATTGCCCGGGCCCGGAGGTACTGTAGTTCAGCTTGCCCGGCCGTTCCTTGAGATAGCGGATGAACTCCGGCACTGTCTTCACGGGCAGCGACGGATGTACCATCAGCACGTTCGGTCCCTGGATCATGTTGGAGACCGGGATGAAGTCCTCCGGCTTGTAGGGCAGGTTGTTGAACAGGGAATAGGCGATGGCCTGCGGGCCGATGTTGCTGATCAGCACGGTATGGCCGTCCGGCTTGGCGCGCATCACCTCGGCGGCGCCGAGCGTGCCCCCGGCACCGGACTTGTTTTCCACGACCGCCGGCTGTCCCCAGCGCTGCTGCAGATGCGGCGCCAACAGCCGGCCCATGATGTCGGTGGTGCCGCCGGCTGCCGCGGGAATGACGATGCGGACGGTCTGGCTCGGGCGCCAGCTGGACTCGGCCCGGGCGGGGCGCTCCATCATCAGGCCGCTCATTGCGAGGGTTCCAGCGCCCAGCAGGGCGCGGCGCTTGAAACGGATCACGGTTCGAGACTTCCTCCTTGTCGCTCGCCTTATCGTCGGCGTTGCGCGCAGGGAGGATTTGAGCCTCATCCGGGCCGGGCTGTCATCCCCAATTCGGAATGCTATTCAGCATTCTGGATTGGCGCCTTCGCGGGAAAGAGCGCCCGGGTGGCGAAGCCGGCGACCTCGCGCAGTTCCCGGCCGAGCTGTCCGAAGATTTCCGGCGAATGCTGCCCGGCGATGGTGATGCCGCTCAGGCCGAAGCGCGGCTGGCCGTGCTGGTCGGTGATCAGCGCGGCGATGGTGATGAGGCCGCGATAGAGCTGCCCGTTGTCGAGACTCCAGCCGCTCTCGCGCGCCGCTTCGACATCGGCGAGATAGGCCTCGAAGCTGGGGGGGGCCTGCCAGCGCAGCGTGGCGAAGCGGCGCCGCAGCTCCGCCTGCGGCAGGTCGAGTGCGGCGGCGACGCAGCGGCCGACAGCACCCACCAGCATCGGTAGGCGCAGTCCGAGCCGCATTTCGACCCGCACGGCGGTGTGGCTGTGCGCACGGTCGATCAGCACGATGTGCCCGTCCTCCGTGACGCGCCAGAGCACGATCAGCATATCGTAGTTCAGCGCCAGCCGCTCCAGCTCGGGCCGGATCAGCTCGGCGTGGCTGACGCCCAGGAAGCCTGCCGCCAGTTCGGCCACGGCCAGGCCGAGCGAGTAGGTCTTGTCCTGCTCACGGAAGGCGACGAAGCGGGCGCGCGTCAGCGTGCGGAGGATGTTGAAGCAGGTGCTGGGACTGATGCCGGTGCCGCGCGCGACAGCCGCCACGCCCAGCGGTGCCGTCGCGCCCGCCAGGTGCTGCAGGATGCGGATGGCATGGATGACCGCGCCCACATCCCGCTGGCTGGCCGGATCGCGCTCCCCTGCGGCTGGCTGCGTGTCCATTCGACATTCCGATTGCTTTCCTGAATACGGAATGTAGCCTGCGCCGGATCAGGCGCAAAGCGGGATGCCCGCGCGGGGGGAAGAGACATGGCCGAGGTGGCTGACGGCGCGCCGATGCGCGTCATCGAGGAACGCGATGGTGCGGTTCTGGTGCTTACGATTGACTATCCCGCCCGGCGCAACGCGCTGGCCCCGGCGTTGCGGCAGGAGATGTTGCGCATCCTGGACCGGGTGGAGAGCGATGCCGAGATCCGCGCCATCGTCGTCACCGGAGCGGGCGGCACCTTCTGCTCGGGCGGCGACCTCTCGGGCATGGATGTGCGCGGTCCCTTGCAGGGGCGGGAGCGGCTGCGTGCGGCGCATGACATGATCCGGCTGATGGTCGCCGGCTCCACGCCGGTGATCGCGGCGGTGGAGGGTTGGTGCGCGGGCGCCGGCATGTCACTCGCCTGCGCCTGCGACACCGTCGTCGCGTCGGTGGATGCGCGCTTCATGGCCGCGTTCGGCAAGGTCGGGCTGATGGCCGATCTCGGCCTGGCCTATACCCTGCCACTGCGGGTGGGCCATGCACGGGCGCGGGAGATCCTGCTCTACGGCGAGCCGATCACCGCCGAGGAGGCGCTGCGCATCGGCCTGGTGGACCAGCTCGTGCCGGCCGGGGCGGTGCTGGATGCCGCGATGGCGCGCGCCCGTATCCTGGCCGCGCAGGCACCTGCGGCGGTGGCGCTCACCAAGCAGATGCTCGCCGAAGGGCTGGACGCGGCGCTGAACCAGGAACGGCACTACCAGTCCCTGCTGTTTCTGACGCGCGATCATGCGGAGGGGAAGGCGGCCTTCTTCGGGAAGCGGGCGCCCACTTTCAAGGGGGAGTGATGCGCGGACGGCGGGATCATTCCGTTGGGGGGCGCCAATAGGGCATGGCGGCTGCCGCAACCTGTGCTGCGGCGGTCGGTTATCGGAGCGGGCGCCATTCGGCGCGCTTCAAGCAAGCACAGGGATTCCCTCACATGGCTGGCATCAAGACCATCGACGACCTGTTCCTGCATACGCTGAAGGACGTCTACTACGCGGAGCGCCAGATCATGAAGGCGCTTCCGAAGATGGCCAAGGCGGCGCAGAACGAGCAGCTGCGTGACGCTTTCATGCATCATCGCGAGCAGACCCAGGGGCAGATCGAGCGCCTGCAGCAGGTGTTCGAGGCGCTCGGCAAGCGGGCGCAGGGTATCACCTGCGAGGCGCTCAACGGCCTCGTGGAGGAATGCGAGGAACTGCTCGACGAGGCGAAGGAGCCCTCGCCTGTGCGTGACGCGGGCCTGATCGCCGGCGCACAGGCCATCGAGCACTACGAGATGGCGCGTTATGGCGCGCTGGTGGCCTGGGCCAAGGCCTCCGGGCAGAAGGCGGTCGTGCAGCTTCTCGAAGAGACGCTGAACGAGGAGAAGCAGACCGACACGCTGCTGAACGATCTGGCCAACAAGCAGATCAACCAGGCGGCCGCAAAGGCCGCCTGACGCAGGCGCCGCCGCCCCGTCGCTCCGCGCCGCACGGTCCTGCCGTGCGGCGCGTTGCGTTCCGGGTTCAGCGATAGGCCGAGCCATCCTCCGCTCGCGCGGGATGGCCGACATAGCGGCCTTGCTCCGGCACCGCGACCGCATCGAAGTCCCGTGCCAGACGGTGGAGTGCGGCCCGCATCTCCGCGCCTTGCAGCGCCTGCCCGTGGCCGGTCACGAGCATCTCGGGCTCCAGCGCGGCCAGTCGCCGGACGGACTCCCGCGCGGCCTCCCAGTCGGGCGTGAAGTATTTCGGTGGCCCATGCAGTTCCGTCTCCTGCGTTGCCGCGCCATAGGCCGCTTCCTGCGCGGTGGTGATCACCGCATCGCCGGCCAACAGCAGGCGGTCGGCTTCCCGCCAGAGCGAGACATGGCCGGGCGCATGGCCCGGCGTGTGCAGCCAGCGCCAACCGGGCATGGGCGGAACGCTGCCGTCCGCAGGCAGCGCGCGCAGCGCGCCGCTCACATCCACGGGGCCGCGCGGAAAGACCGGCGAGATCAGAGCCATCACCCCGCCACCCACCCAAGGGTCCGGCGGCGGATAGGAAGCCTGACCGTTCAGATACGGGTGTTCCAGCGGATGTGCGTAGACCGGAACCTGCCATTCCTGGGCCAGCGTCGCCAGCACGCCGGTGTGGTCGAAATGGCCATGGGTCAGCACGATGGCAGCCGGCGGATGCGTGCCGAAACGCTCCGCCGCGGCCCGCCGGATCAAGCCCGCCGTGCCCGGCAGCCCGGCATCCACCAGCACCCAGCCGGGCGCGCCTGGCTGGCCCCAGAAGGCGATGTTGACGATGGCGAGCCGCTTGTAGGCGAGATCAGGGGCCACCTGGCGGGTGCCGTCATCCTGCATCGCGCCAGCGGCGGCGATGTCGTCCACGGGGATCTGCTGGGTCATCGGAGCCCTCCTTCGTCCCACCAACCCGTACCCAGGGCGACGGTTCCGGCCGGATAGGGAGAAGGGGCCTGAGGAACTCCCCCAGGCCCCTTCGGCGCTGCACTTCGGTCAGGCTGGCCGCGCGCGCGGCCGTCTGCTCAGAACGGCGGTGCGGTGGGGCGCGGAGACACCGAGCCGGAGGGCGACGGCGTCACCGTGGCGGAAGACGAGGTCGGCGTGGCGGGCTTGGCTTCGGCCTTCTCGTTCTTCTCGGCCTTGTCGGCATCCCCGCTGGCCGTTTCGATCCCGTTCTTCGCTTCCTCCTTCAGACCATGCGCCGTCTCGGTGGCAGCCTTCTTCACCTCGGCCGCGGCGCCGCTGACGACATCCGCCACCTTCTGCACGGAAAGATCACCCTTCCGCAGTTCCTCCTGGGAATGGGCGTAGGCCTCCCCCAGCTTCTCCTTGCCGCGCTCAAGGTGCTCCGCGGCGGTTTCCCTGGCCTGCGCGTAGCCTTCCTGGACCGTCTCGGTGGCGCGGTCGGCGATGGCGTCGCTGGCCTCGCCCATTAGCCGGTCCTCGGTCTCCGTGCGCGGCAGGAGGGCGCCGAGCGCCGCGCCCAGCGCCAGCCCGAGTGCACCGAAGAGCAGCGGCTGTTCCTGGGCGACATGGCTCATCCCACTGCGCGCGCGGTCCACCAGCATGCCGGCCTGCTCGGATGCCGCGTCATAGCCGCGCGCCATGCTGTCCGTCGCATCGTGATAGGTGGCGCGGGCGGCGCGGCCGGCGCTGGTCAGCCCCTCGGAAGCCTGATTCGCGAGGTCCGAAGCCGTGGCACTCGCGCGCGACGCGGCATCGCCCACGGCGCCCGCGGCCCGGTTCGCCATTCCGGCGCCCGCGGCGTAGGTGCTGGAGGCGGTGTCGCTCACTGCTCCCGCCGCGCGGCCCGCCATGCCGCTGCCCGCCGCGTAGGTCTGGGCGGCGGTGTCACGCACGGTGCCGACGCCGCTGGCGGCGCGGTCGCGCATGTCGCCCATGGTGCCCTGCACGCGGTCGCCGGCATGGCGCGCTGCCTCGCCCGCGCGGGTGCCGAAGCCGGGGCCAGCCGGACGGGGCGGCGGAGGCGGCAGCAGGGGGCGGCTGGGATCGGGCGCGCGGGTAAGCGGGTAGGTCGCCGGGCGGCGCCCGCCGGAGAGCATCATCCAGCCCAGCCCGACGCCAACAAGCAGCAACGGCAGCGGATTGTCACGGACGGAAGTGCCAAGGTTGCGCATCAGCTCTGGACCGCCGGAGTCCCGTGCGTAGTCCATAAGTTGGTCCACCACCTGGCCGGGCGACATGCGCTCGCGCAGCGCCTCGATGGTGTCCGTGACGCTGGCCCGGGTGCGCTCGACCTCCTCCTCGATCTCGGCGGGGGATTGGCCATGCGGGTTCGTGCTCTCGCTCATCGCACCTGCTCCTTGGCGACCGCCGCGTCACGGGAGAGCTGTGTCGCGGTCCGTTGCGGGGTGAGGTTCGCGGCCTTCAGGCGGTTCAGCCCGGACCGCAGCATGATGTAGCCGATGATCGCGACGACTACGGCGACGATCAGCTGGGACAGCCAGACGGAAAGGCCGAGCGTGACGAGGAAGGCGGCGATCGCCAGCAGCAGCACGATCAGCGCCGCCAGCAGCAGCGCGCCGCCGACGGCGATGCCGCCGGCCGAGGCACCGACTTGGCTCACCTTCTCGCCCATCTCCGCGCGTGCGAGCTGCACTTCCTTGCGCAGGAGCGTCGAGGTCTGGTTGACGAGGTCGCCCAGCAGATCGGGAACTGAGCGGTTGGCTTCCGGCATCATCACACCGTTCCTTCTGAAGGGCCGGGCATGCTGCCGGGCTGGGCGGTGCCAGGCTTGTGCGCGGCGGCGCCGCCGAGCGTGGCGGCCGGCATGGTGGCCGGACGCAACGCGCCGCTCTCCGCGCCGCCCGTCCGGTTCGCGCCTTCTGGCACCCAGCCGGGCGCCATGGTCGGGTTCCGGGACATGTCCTCGGCCGCGTGCGGCGTGGTGCCGGTCCGCGGGGTCATGCTGCCGGTGCGCGCGCCGGAATACGACATGCGGCTGTCGCGGGCGGAGCTGCGGGCGAAGCGGGTGAGGGCGAAGCCCGCCACCATCGCGGCGCCGAAGAAGGCCACCGGCTGCCGGTGCGCGAAGGCGTTGACCTGGCTCACCAAGTCGCCGACGCTGCGCTCACGCAGCGCGTTGGCCATGCTGTCGACGGAATCCGCCGCGCTGCGCACATGGCGCGCGATCTCGGGCGAGGCATCCTCCAGGTCGTCAGCGACACGGCGGACGGCATCGGCCAGATGGCGGCCTTGCTCGGCGCCGGCTTCCTTCTGCTGTTCGACGACCTGTTCGACCTTCTCCTGCGCTGTGGCTATCAGGTCTTCCCCCTCGGCGCGAACCGCCTGCAGGGTCTCCCCCGCCTGGTCGCGGAGTTCGCGGGCGGTTTCCCCGGCCCGGGCCTGCGCCTCCGATGCCGTGGCCTGGAGATCCGCCTTCGCATCGCGTGACGGTTCGCGGCGCTCTCCGGGCAGAGTAGGCTGATCGCTCATGGCTCGCCTCCTGTCTCGTTTCTGCTAAGCAGGCGCGACCTTGCGCACCTTCCCCGATCGGTCCGGCACATGGCGTGGCCATGGCCTGTCGCTCTGGATGCATCGACAACACCAAGAAAGGGCATCGGTTCCGCTGGGAGTGCGAGGTTTCTACCGAATTGCAGGCGGAGCAGGATGGGCGCGCCTTCCCGGCGGAGCGGCGCGCGTTGCCGGAGAGGATGGAACAGCATGCTCTCTGCACATGGACCGGCGGCCTCATGGCTTCGGCAAGGGGTGGCCTGCGGCTGGACCGCCCGCTTCGAGCACCCGCCATCCTGTCCTCCCGGGTTTGCAGGACCGTCGCCACCGTTGCAGGCGAGGCGTCCGGGAACGGGTATTGCCGGTCGGGACGGAGGCCGGAGCAGCGCCTCGCACGCCTGCCCTCCCGCGGCGTCGGCCGCGCGGGATAAGGGCGCTGCGGCTACATCTTTTCCTTCGTGCCGCGCGAGATCAGCCACCAGTTCACCGGAAAGGTCGTCGCGAAGCCAAGCACCATGGCAATCTGCATCATGAACCAATAGGCCCATTGCGTCGGGCTGGATTCCGGGAAGATCCAGCGGTGAAAGACCATCCAGGCGAACATCCCGACCTGGTATGCGACCAGAGAGAGGGTATCCACCTTGATTGCGGCCCATATGCCCTGCCGCAGGCCAAGCCCGCGCATGGGCGCGATGGTGAAGTACTGGAAGGCGATGCCGAACAGGTAAGCCAGAACGAAGGAAAGGAGGAGTTTGCCGAGCAACTCTGAGCCGAACAGCGTGAAGCCGATCGCGAAGACCAGCCAGTCTCCCACGAAATCCCCCAGGGCGCAGCCGGCACCGCAATGCGTCGCCCCGCCGAAGGCGAACTCGCCCATGCTCTTCTGATCCTTGGGCTTGCGGCCGATGCTCCAGTAGAAGGGCAGGCCGAGCGGCCCCCAGTAGAGCACCGTCAGCGGCCACACGGCCTCCATGATCCACATCTTCTGCCGATGCCCCAGCGCGAAGATGTCGAGCACCACGTACAGGGCGCTGAGAATGGAAAGGAGGCAGTAGTAGAAGGCCAAGGTCTGAAGCCATTCAGGAGGCATAGAGAGCAGATCTCCTCGAGGAAGGCAGGCTGGCCCCGGTGGGCATTGCCCCTGTCCCTGACATTGCCGTCAGGCGACGGAGAGCCCGGCTGAAAGTGCGTGTGCCAGGAATGCGAAGGCTTGCTGCGGGGCTTGCCAGCGCGTCACGCGCCGCAGAGGCGCGCCCCCAGCCCTGATCTTCCAGGCGGTGGGATGCCCTGCGCATCTCTGCCGAAGCCAAGGACAAGGCAGCGGTTTCGTGGCAATGCTGCAACCTCCCACACCAGTCGGTGATGCGCCGCTATGGTGGGGACGCCGCCAGCGCCCATTCTCGGCAACCCCTGCAGGCATAAGGCGTCTCTTCTTGGCGCCTCGCACCGGAAGCGCGGTGCTCTCCGCCCCGGTGCTGACCGGCCGCCTCGCGGGCTGGGCCATGCCGGAGCAGCTTGCCAGTGCCCGGAATGCCGAGAGCGGGATGGATGATGGCCTTCCCTCGGAGGAGGCGGCAGAGCGCCAGGAGCATTTCAAGGAAGCCTTCGGCCGGTTCTTCGACCTGCCCGTGATGATCCTGTTCGGCGCCGTGATCCCGTGGCAGGGCTGGGCCGATCTCGGCTGGCACGGCGCCGTCTTCGCCGTGGGCATTTTCCTGCTGCGCCGTCCGCCGGTCTGGCTGCTGCTCGGGCGCTTCATGCCCTGGGCAGGCCCGCCCCGAGCGCTGTTCGGCGGGTGGTTTGGGCCGATTGGCGGTGCCGCGCTGTTCTGCGCCGTGGAGATCCAGGGGCGGATGGGGCTGCACACAGTCTGGCCCGTGGTCAGCCTGGCGGGGTCGGTGCGGCCGTGCTGGCGCATGGGGTCACGGGCACGGTGTTCACCCGCATGTTCGGCCACTGGCGGCGCCGTGCCTTCCCGGTGGAGGCCGGCGAGTAGCGGCCGGCCGCGCCTGTACTTCAATACTTCAGATCCCCATTATATAAGCGCGCCATCGGTTGGCGCCGTGCCGTGAAGCCCTGGTGGGCAGCACCGGAAGGGACTGATGGAGCCCATCACCGAAGAATTCTCTCCCGCGGCCGCCGCGCCGCTCGCCAGGATGGAGGCGCAGGCCGCGGAGGCCACCGCCATGCTGCGCCTGCTGGCCAATGAGCGGCGGCTGCTGATCCTCTGCCTCCTCATCGCGGAAGGGGAGACGTCCGTGGGCTCCCTCGTCGAGCGCGTCGGCCTGTCGCAGCCCGCCCTGTCGCAGCACCTCGCCCGATTGCGGGAGGATGGGCTGGTGGCCACCCGGCGCACCGGCACGACCATCCACTACCGGATCGCCGATCCCCGCGTGGCCAGGATCATCGCGACCCTGCACGACGTTTTCTGCCTGTCGGCGCCTTGAGCCGCCCGCCCCGCCCGCCGGAACCACCCGCCCTGGCAGCGGCGGCCCCCGCCTTGCGCCGCGCCGGGTTGCTTCAGGCTGCCGCGGCGCTGCTCTGGCTGCCGCAGGCGGCGCTGCTGGCGCTGGCGGTGGCCCGCCTCGCCCGGGGGGAGGGCTTGGCCGGCGTGCTGATCCCGGCAGCGCTGCTCGGGCTCGCCGGGCTGCTGCGCGCCACGCTGGACGCCCTGGGGGGCAGGATCGCCTTCCGAGCCGCCCGTGCGGCCCTGACCACGCTGCGCCGGGAGGCCTTGGCCGCCCTGGCGGCGCGGTCGCCGCTGGATGCCGCCCGCCCGGCTTCCGGTCTTGCCGCGGCGGCGGTGACCGAGCAGGCGGAGGCCGTGCTGCCCTATCTGTTGCGCTACCGCCCCGCCAGGATGCGCGCCGTGCTGGTGCCGCTGGGGCTTCTGATGGCGGTGGCCACGCAGTCCTGGATGGCGGCCCTGATCCTGCTCTTCGCCGCCCCGCTGATCCCGCTCTTCATGGCGCTGGTCGGGTTGCGCGCGAAGGAAGCGAGCGAGGCGCAGATGCTGGAGATCGGCGGCATGAATGCGCTGCTGCTCGACCGCCTGCGCGGCCTGTCCACCATCCGCGCCTTCGAGGCCGAGGAGGCCATGGCCGGGCGCCTGCGGGCGGCGGCGGAGGCGCTGCGCACCCGCACCATGGCGGTGCTGCGCATCGCCTTCCTCTCCTCGGCCGTGCTGGAGCTGTTCTCGGCACTGGGCGTGGCGATGGTCGCGGTCTATGTCGGCTTCCACCTGTTGGGCCTGCTGCCTTTCGGCACCTGGGGCGGCTGGCTCGGCCTGGGGCCGGCGCTTTTCGTCCTGTTGCTCGCCCCTGCCTTCTTCGACCCGCTGCGCGACCTTGCCGCCGCCTGGCACGACCGCGCCGCCGGCGAGGCTGCCCTTGAGGCCCTGACCCGGCTCGCCGCGGCGCCCACTCTGGCGTTGCCGGGAGCGACCGAAGCGCCGACGGCACCCGCCGGCACCGTAGCGCCCGCCCTGGATGTTTCTGCACTGCTCTTCCGTCACGAGGCGGCGGCGGGTCCCGTCTTCGGCGGCTTCTCGCTCCAGGTTGCCCCGGGCGAGCGCGTGGCGTTGTTCGGGCCAAGCGGTTGCGGCAAGTCCACCCTGCTGGCGCTGCTGGCCGGCCTGGCGCTGCCGGAGGGTGGCAGGATCGCGCTCGACGGCGCCGCGCTCACCGTCGCCAGCGCCGCCACGCTGCGCCGGCGGATCGCCTGGATCGGTCAGCAGCCGCATGTCTTCGCCGCCTCGCTGCGCGACAATGTCCGGCTCGGCCGCACCGGACTGGAGGCCGAAGCGCCGCTTGCGCGCCTGCTGCCCGGACATGATCCGGCGCGCCGGGTGGGGGAGGGCGGCCTCGGCCTCTCCGGCGGCGAGGCCCTGCGCCTGGCGCTGGCCCGCGCCATTGCCGATCCAGCGGTGGGCCTGATCCTCGCTGACGAGCCGACCGCGCATCTGGACCGCGCCACCGCCGCCGAGGCCACCGAGGCCCTGATGGCCGCCGCCGAGGGGCGGACACTGGTCGTGGCGACGCACGACCCGGTGCTTGCCGCCCGGATGGACCGCATTGTCAGGCTGCCGGCATGAAGCGGTGGCGGCCCCTGCTGGGCGTGGTGCGCCTGTTCCTGTCGGGCCAGCGGGGGCGCCTGTTCCTCGGCGCCTTGCTGGCCGCCGTGACGGTGCTGGCCGGCGTGGCGCTGCTCGGCCTCTCCGGCTGGTTCATCACCGGCACCGCCCTGGCCGGCGCCAGCGCCGCCACCGCGCTTTCCTTCGACGTCTTTCGTCCCTCCGCCGGTATCCGCTTCCTGGCGCTGGCGCGCACTGCCGCGCGCTACGGCGAGCGCCTGGCGACGCATGACGCCACCCTGGCCCTGCTCGCTGCCCTCCGGGAGCGGCTCTTTCGCGGCTATGCCGTCCCCGGCGTGGCACGGAGCCTGCTGGCCCGCCCCTCGCGGCTGCTCTTCCGCCTGACCGCCGAGGTGGACGCGCTGGACAACCTCTATCTGCGCGTGCTCGTGCCGGGCGCCGCGGCGCTGGTGACGGCGCTGGCCGCCGGTTACGGCCTCGGCCTGCTGGACGGCCGGCTCGGCCTCGGGCTGGTTGTGGTGCTGATCGTGCTGGGCCTGGGCCTGCCCTTGGGCCTAGCGCGCGCGGCCGAGCGGATGGCACGCCGGCGTGCGGCGGCGCTGGAGGCATTGCGGGCGCGCGGCATCGACCTCGTCGCCGGCCAGACCGACCTGCTGATGGCCGGACGCCTTGGCGCGCAGGTGGAAGCCGCTATGGCCGCCGAGCAGCGCCTCGCCACCGCGGAGGACACGTTGAACCGGATGGAGAGCGCCGCCAGCTTCGCCTTTTCGCTGGCGGGGCCGCTGATCCTCGCGGCCGCCCTGCTGGCCGCCGCTGCGCTGGTCGAGAGGGGGACGATCTCCGTTCCCCAGGCGGCGCTGGTGTTGCTGGTGGCGATGGCGGCGCTGGAGCCCTTCGCCGCGCTGCGGCGGGGCGCGCTGGAACTCGGCCGCACGGCACTGGCGGCCCGGCGGCTGGCGCCGGCGCTGCGGGTGGAGGGGTTGCCGCCTGCCATTCCCGCGCCGCCGGAGGGGCTGGCGCTGGCGTTTCGGCAGGTGACCTTTCGCCATCCCGGCAGCACGCGGCCGCTTTTCGCCGGCCTGTCCCTCGATGTGCGGCGTGGCGAGCGCGTGGCGGTGACCGGCCCCAGCGGCGCCGGCAAGTCCACCCTGTTGGCGCTGCTGCAGGGCGAGGCGACGCCAGAAGCCGGGGAAGTGATGGCGGCACGACGCGCGGTGCTCGGCCAACGGACCGAACTGTTCCAGGACAGCTTGCGTGGCAACCTGCTGCTGGCCGACCCGCAGGCCGACGAGGCCCGCCTCTGGCAGGCGCTGGAGGGAGCGCAACTCGCCGAGGCCGTCCGCGCCCTGCCGCAGGGGTTGGACACGCCGCTGGGCGAGGGGGGCGCCGGCCTCTCGGGCGGGCAGCGGCGGCGCCTAGCCCTGGCCCGTATGCTGCTGCGCGATGCCCCGCTCTGGCTGCTCGATGAGCCGACCGAAGGGCTCGACGCCGCAAATGCCAGCGCGATCTTGACCTGGATCAAGGAGCGGCCTCGCGAAACCGCTATATTCGCGGTCACGCATCTGCGGCGTGAGGCCGAGATCGCCGACCGCCTGCTCCATCTGGAGGAGGGGCGGTTGGTGGCCGAGTGGCGGCGCGGCGAGGCCGGCTTCGACGCGGCACTCGCCGCGCTCCGCCCGGACTGACCTCAGCGCCGGCTGCGACGGGCCGCCGCCATCCTGCGCGGCCCGGGCATCGGCTGGGGAGCCGGCTTCGGGCCGGCGAAGATCGGCATGGAATTCGACGTCGTCTCGCTGTCACGGCTGCAATTCGCCATGACGGCGCTGTACCACTTTCTCTTCGTTCCTCTGACGCTCGGCCTGTCCGTCATCGTTGCCATCATGGAGACGGTGTACGTCATGACGGGCCGCGCGATCTGGCGGGACATGACCAAGTTCTGGGGAACGCTGTTCGGCATCAACTTCGTGCTCGGCGTGGCCACCGGCATCACCATGGAATTCCAGTTCGGCATGAACTGGAGCTACTACAGCCACTATGTCGGCGACATCTTCGGCGCCCCGCTGGCGATCGAAGGGCTGATGGCTTTCTTCCTGGAGGCCACCTTCGTCGGGTTGTTCTTCTTCGGCTGGGACCGCATGTCGAAGCTCGGCCATCTCGCCACCGCCTGGGCGGTGGCGGCGGGTTCGAACTTCTCCGCGCTCTGGATCCTGATCGCCAATGGCTGGATGCAGAACCCTGTTGGCGCCAGCTTCAACCCGGCCACCATGCGCATGGAGATCGACAACTTCTTCGCCGTCGTCGTCAATCCGGTGGCGCAGGCGAAGTTCGTCCACACCGTCTCGGCCGGTTATGTGACAGCCGCCATTTTCGTGCTGGGCGTCTCCGCCTGGTACATGCTGAAGGGGCGATATATTCCGCTGGCGCGGCGCTCCATGGCGGTGGCGGCCTCCTTTGGCCTGCTCTCCTCCCTCTCGGTCGTCGTGCTGGGCGATGAGAGCGGCTACCTCGCCACCGAGCACCAGAAGATGAAGCTGGCCGCGATCGAAGGCATGTGGGAGACCGAGGCGGCCCCAGCTCCCTTCACCGCCATCGGCTTCCCCAACCAGCAAACGCGAGAGACGCAGCATGTGCTGCAGATCCCCGCCGCGCTGGGCCTGATTGCCACCCGCTCGCTGAACACCGAGGTGCCCGGCATTCGTGACCTGGTGAAGAGCGCCGAAACGCGCATCCGTAGCGGCATCCTGGCCTATGACGCGCTCCAGGCCATCCGTGCCGCGCGCGGCGTGGAGCCGGCGGGCCCGGCAATCCGCGAGACGTTCGAGGCAAATGGCCGCAACCTCGGCTATGCCTATCTGCTGAAGCGCTACGTGGACGATCCGCGGCAGGCAACGCCGGAACAGATCGAGCGCGCGGCCTGGGACACCGTGCCGCAGGTGGCGCCGCTGTTCTGGTCCTTCCGCCTGATGGTCGGCCTTGGCATCTTCTTCATCCTTCTGCTCGGCACCTTCTTCTACCTGGCCTCGCGCCACCAGCTCGAACGGCGCCGCTGGCTGCTCTGGGTCGCCGTCTTCGCCATCCCGACGCCCTGGATCGCCGCCGAGCTCGGCTGGTTCGTCGCCGAGTTCGGACGCCAGCCCTGGATCATCGAGGGCGTGCTGCCGACCGCCATCGCCGTCTCCAGTCTCGGCATCTCCGACCTGCTGATCACGCTCGCCGGCTTCGTGCTGTTCTACAGCGTGCTCTTTGTCATCGAGATGGGGCTGATGCTGGCGGCCATCCGCAAGGGGCCGCAGATCGGTCAGAACTTGCCGCCCCGGCCCGCCGCCACGCCGCTTCCCGGCGCCCTTCCCGCGGAGTGACTTCGATGATCCTGCACGAACTCCTCGACTACACGACGCTGCGGCTCATCTGGTGGGTGGTGCTGGGCGTGCTGCTGATCGGCTTCGCCGTGACCGACGGCTTTGACATGGGCGTCGGCACATTGCTGCCCTTCGTCGGCCAGACGGATGTGGAACGGCGCATCGCGATCAACACCATCGGCCCCGTCTGGGAAGGCAATCAGGTATGGTTCATCCTGGGCGGCGGTGCCATCTTCGCGGCCTGGCCGCCGCTCTATGCCATCTCCTTCTCCGGCTTCTATCTTGCCATGTTCGTGGTGCTGTCGGCGCTGATCCTGCGGCCCGTCGGCTTCAAGTACCGCAGCAAGCGGCCGGGCGCCCGCTGGCGTCGTGGGTGGGACTGGGCGCTGTTCACCGGTGGCTTCGTACCCGCACTGATCTTCGGGGTAGCGGTGGGCAACGTGCTGCAGGGCGTGCCCTTCCGGCTGGATGACGACCTGCGGGCCTTCTATGAAGGCTCATTCTTCGGCCTGCTGAACCCCTTTGCGCTGCTCTGCGGCCTTCTCTCGGTCGCCATGTTGGTGATGCACGGGGGTGCCTGGCTCTCCTTCAAGGCCGAGGGGATCGTGGCGCAGCGGGCGCGCACCTACGGTTCATGGGCCGCGCTGGCGACCATCGGTCTCTTCGCCCTGGGCGGTCTGGCCCTGTGGCTCTTCGTGGATGGCTACCGCATCACCAGCACAGTGGTGACGGACGGCCCCTCGAACCCGCTGCTGAAGGACGTCGCGCGGGACGGCATGGCCTGGTTCGCCAACTACGCCGCGCGGCCCTGGCTGGTGATCGTCCCAGCGCTCGGCTTCCTGGGCGCGCTACTGGCTTTCCTCGGCCTGCGCGCGGGGCGGGAAGGGCTGACGCTGCTCGCTTCCGGCCTCTCGGTCTTCGGCGTCATCGCGACGGTGGGCATCTCGATGTTCCCCTTCATCCTGCCGTCCTCGATCGACCCACGCTCCAGCGTGACGGTGTGGGACAGCTCCTCTTCGCACCAGACGCTGTTCATCATGCTGGTCTCGACGGTGATCTTCCTGCCGATGATCCTTGCCTATACCGCCTGGGTCTACCGCGTGCTCTGGGGCAAGGTGGGCGAAGCGATGGTGCAGGACGAAGCCGGCCACTCCTACTGACCCGCAAGAAGGAAACCGAACCGATGTGGTACTTCGCCTGGCTCCTGGGCCTTCCGTTGGCCGCCGCCTTTGCCGTGCTCAACGCGCTCTGGTTCGAATTGCACGAGAGCGGCCCGGCCAAGCCATTGCAGGACGCGGACTGAAAGAAAGGCCGGGGGAAGGAATTCCCCCGGACCCCTATCTTCTTTCTGTCAGTTCGGCGCTGCGCCTCCCGCCCACGCGGGAGGCTTGAAGAAAAAAGAAGGAGGTCTTGGGGAATTCATCCCCCCAGACCTTTTTATCGCGACGGAACCACAGGGCCGCCATAGCGACTCGCCGGCACCGGCACCCCCAGGTGCTCGCGCAGCGTGCGCCCGCTGTAGTCGGTGCGGAACAGGCCGCGCCGCTGTAGTTCCGGTGTCACCATCTCGGCGAACTCTTCCAGGCCCAGTGGCAGCACCGCCGGGCAGATGTTGAAGCCGTCCGCCGCCTCGGCCTCGACCCAGGCTTCCATCTCGTCCACGATCTGCTTCGGCGTGCCGATCAGGATGCGCGAGCCGAAGCCAGCGGCGATGGTGGTGTAGAGCTGGCGAATTGTGAGGTTGTCGCGCCGCGCCAGCGTCAGCAGGTTCTTGGCGATACTGCGCACCTTTGGGTCATTCGGCTCCGGCACCGGGCCGTCGAGCGGGTAGGCAGAGAGGTCGCCCATCTGGCCGTAGAGATAGGAGAGGCCCAGCTCCGGCGCGACCAACTCGTTCAGCAGGTCGTATTTCTCGCGCGCTTCGGCCTCGGTGTGGCCGATGAAGGGCGTGATGCCCGGCATGATCTTCAGACCCTCCGGTGCGCGGCCGTGGCGGGCGACGCGGGCCTTGAGGTCGGCGTAATAGGCTTTGCCGGTCTCCAGGTCATGCGGCACGGCATAGACCACCTCGGCGCTCTCGGCGGCGATCTCCATGCCCGCCTCGGAGGCGCCGGCCTGCACCAGCACGGGACGCCCTTGCGGGCTGCGGGCGACGCTCAGCGGCCCCTTCACCTTGAAGTGCTTGCCCTGGTGGCTCAGCACATGCAGCTTGGCGGGATCGAAGAAGACGCCGCTTTCCTTGTCGTGCCGGAAGGCGTCGGCATCCCAGGAATCCCACAGCCCCTTCACCACCTCGACGAACTCGGCGGCGCGCTCGTAGCGCGTGCCGTAGTCCAGGTGCTGGTCGCGGTTGAAGTTCTGCGCCTCGGCATCCGACCAGGAGGTGACGACGTTCCAGCCCGCGCGCCCGCCGCTGATGCGGTCCAGCGAGGCGTATTTCCGGACGATGTGGAAGGGCTCGTTGTAGGTGGTGGAGGCGGTGGCGACCAGGCCGATATGCGTCGTCGTCGCGGCGAGGGCGGAGAGCAGCGTCAGCGGCTCCAGCTCGGCGGTCTGCGCGGAGCGGCAGAGCGAGCCCGGCGGGTCGTCCTTGGCACGGATGCCGATGCCATCGGCCAGGAAGACCATGTCGAACTTCGCCGCCTCGGCGGTGCGTGCCACATGCAGGAAGTGGCTGAAGTCGGAGGCCGCGCCGGGGTCGGCCGCCGGATGGCGCCAGGCCGCGGCATGGTAGCCGAGATAGCGCATCGACAGCCCGAGGCTGATGGGCTTGCGGGTGCTCATGCGGGTATCCTCACATCGCGGGCCACGCTGCCATGCAGGGTGCCGAGCAGCGCGCGGGTATAGTCATGCTGCGGGTTCTCGAAGACCTGCTCGGTCGGGCCGATCTCCAGCAGCTTGCCGAAATGCATCACGCCGATGCGGTGGCAGAGGAAGCGCGCCACATGCAGGTCATGCGTGATGAAGATCATCGCGAGATTGCTGCGCACCTGCACCGCGCGCAGCAGGTTCAGGATCTGCGCCCGCACGGAGACGTCGAGCTTGGACACCGCCTCATCCGCCACGATCAGGTCGGGCTCCAGCGCCAGTGCCCGGCCGATGGCGGCGCGCTGCAACTGCCCGCCCGACATCTGGTGCGGATAGCGCTCGGCGAAGGAGGCGGGCAGCCCCACCTCGTCCAGGATCTGCGCGATGCGGGCGGGGAGCTCCGCCCGGGTGCAGAGCCGGTGCAGCTTCAGCGGCGTGGCGATGGCGGTGCCGATGGTCTGCCGCGGGTTGAAGGAGGAGAGCGGGTCCTGGAAGACCATCTGCATGGCACGCCGGTGCGGCCGCAGTGCTGCCTCGGAAAGATGCGTCAGGTCCAGCCCGCGCAGCAGAATGCGGCCGCCGGCGGGCTCGTAGAGCCGCAGCACCGTCTTGCCCAGCGTCGTCTTGCCGCTGCCGGATTCACCCACCAGCCCCAGGATCTCGCCAGGCTGGACCTTGAGGCTGACGCCATCCACCGCGCGCAGCTCGCCGCCGGGGCGGTGCGGGTCGGCGAAGCGGACGAGCAGGTTCTCGACCTGCAACAGGGGCTCAGGCATCGAGCAGGCACCGGATCTGGCGGCCAGGAGCGACTTCGCGCAGCGGCTGCGGCGCCTCGCAGCCCTCCCGCGCCCAGGCGCAGCGCGGGCGGAACACGCAGCCCGAAGGACGGGTGCCCGGCGCCGGCAACTGGCCGGGAATCTCCGCCAGTTGCTCGGCCCGTGCGGCGAGGGCATTGGCGGTGGCAATCAGGCCGCGCGTATAGGGGTGGCGCGGCGCGGCCAGTACCTCCGCCGCCGGACCGGTTTCCACGATGTCGCCGGCATACATCACGGCCAGCCGGTCGCTGATCTGCGCCGCGATGCCGATGTCGTGGGTGATGAAGATGAAGGCGGCCGAGAGCCGCTTCCGCAGATCGGCGAAGAGCGCCAGGATCTGTTGCTCGACGATGTTGTCGAGGTTGGTTGTGGGCTCGTCGGCCATGATCAGCCCCGGCTCCAGCGCCACCACCATGGCGATCAGTGCGCGTTGCAGCATGCCGCCGGAAAGCTGGTGCGGGTAGCGCTCCAGAACGGCTTCCGGGCGCGGAATGCCGACATCCGCCAGCAGCGCCGTGGCGCGCGGCCGCCAGGGGCCGGTGAAGCCGCGCCGGTCGAGCGCGGTGCGCAGGTGCCAGCCGATCGTCTTGGCCGGGTTGAAGGAGCCCACCGGGTCCTGGAACACCATGGCCATCTCGCGCCCACGATAGGGGCGGAACTCGCGGTCCGGCAGGCTGGTGAGGTCGCGGTCGCGCCAGACCAGCACATCCGCCGCGGCCTTGAGGCCCTCGGGGAGCAGGCGCAGCAGGGCCAGGCAGGTCACCGTCTTGCCCGAGCCGGATTCGCCGATGATGCCGAGCGTCTCGCCCGGCCGCAGCGTCAGGTCCACGCTCCGCACCACCTCCAGCGGCCCGGCCTGGACGCGGAGGTTGCGCACCTCCAGCAGCGGCGCGCTCATGGGCCGGCCGCCTTGCGCAGCCGCGGGTCGGTCAGGTCGCGCAGCCCGTCGCCCAGCAGGTTGAGGCCCAGCAGCGCGACGGAGACCACCAGCCCGGTCAGCGTCAGCACCCAGGGCGCGCGCTGGAAGTACTCGCGCCCGTCCGCGAGGATGGTGCCAAGGGAGGGTGTCGGCGGCTGCACGCCAAGGCCGAGGAAGGAGAGCCCCGCCTCCATGACGATGCCGAAGGCGATGCCGATGCTGGCCTGCACCAGCAGGGTGGAAAGGATGTTGGGCAGGATCTCGAACAGCAGGATGCGCGCCGGGCGCTGCCCCATCAGCCGCGCCGCCTGCACGAAGGGCTCCGGTAGCAGCGCGCGCGTCAGGTTGCGGGCCAGGCGGGCGAAGATCGGCAGATAGGTGAGGGCGATGGCGATGATGACGTTCTGCACGCCGAAACCCAGCACCACCATCATGAACAGCGCCAGCACGAAGCTCGGAAAGGCGAAGAGCAGGTCGCAGCCCGCCATCAGGATGGCTTCGTAGGTGCCGCCGCGCCAGGCCGCGCTCATGCCCAGCGCCACGCCGAGCGCGGCACCGGCCAACACGCCGCAGGTGCTGATGAGGAAGGAGATCTGCCCGCCGCTGAGCACGCGGGAGAGCACGTCCCGCCCGAAAGAATCCGTGCCCAGCCAGTGGATGGCATCGGGCGGCGTCAGCACGTTGATGAAGTCCATCTCCTCCGGCGCGAAGGGCGTCAGCCAGGGGCCGGCCAGGATGCCGAACAGCACCAGCAGCATGATGAGCAGCCCTGTCAGCAGGGTGCGGCTGCGCAGCGCGGAGCGGAGCAGGCCGCCCATCAGGCGCGCGCCTTGGGATCGAGGCGCATGCAGAGGAAATCCACGAGAAGGTTGGTCAGCAGCACGATGACGAGGAAGGTCAGGGCGCAGGCCTGGATCACCGGGTAATCACGCCCGAAAGCGGCATCCACCATCAGCGAGCCGAGGCCGGGAATGCCGAAGACGCGCTCGATCACCACCACGCCGCCGAGCAGGTAGCGAACCTGCAGGCCGACAATGGTGACGTAGGGGATCAGGGCATTGCGCAGGATGGTGTGCCGGAAGACGAAGGCGCCGGAATGGCCCAGCGATCGCGCCACCTGCACATAGGGCCGGTGCATCACCTCCAGCAGCGAGGCGCGCAGTACGCGTGAGAAGACGGCGGCCATCGGCGCCGCGATGGCCAGCGCCGGCAGGAAGCCGGAGAGCAGCGCGCCCGCGAGGGAATCCGCCGGGGAGGTGAAGCCGTAGGAGGGAAACAGCGGAAAGTTCAGGGCCAGGAAGAAGACCAGCACATAGCCGAGCCAGAAATCCGGCATGGAGACGCCGAGCACGGCGAAGGAGGTCATGACCGTGTCCGCCGCCTTGCCACGCTGCAGCGCCGCCACGGTGCCCACCACCAGCGAGATCGCCGCCGCCAGCACCAGCGCATAGAGGCCGATGAAGGCCGTCAC
>Ga0182739_1000357_pt1 | contig 66493 bp, 71 predicted proteins | sample eDN5th30CBELigBY_FD_128873 | JGI IMG/M metagenome (GOLD analysis project Ga0182739, IMG submission 128873) | Enriched backyard soil microbial communities from Emeryville, California, USA - eDNA 5th pass 30_C BE-Lig BY (version 2) (version 2) | ecosystem: Environmental > Terrestrial > Soil >... | reverse complement strand
CGGCGCCATCATGCTCGAAGAGGTCTTCGTGCCGGTCGAGAACCTGATGCCCAACGTCGCTGGCCTCGGCGGTCCGTTCGGCTGCCTGAACAACGCCCGCTACGGCATCGCCTGGGGTGCCATGGGCGCCGCCGAGTTCTGCTGGAAGCAGGCGCGCAACTACACGATGGAGCGCAAGCAGTTCGGCCGGCCGCTGGCCGCCACCCAGCTCATCCAGAAGAAGCTCGCCGACATGCAGACCGAGATCGCGCTCGGCCTCCAGGCCTGCCTGCGGGTCGGCCGCCTCAAGGACAAGGGCCATGCACAGCCGGAGATGATCTCGCTGATCAAGCGCAACAATTGCGGCAAGGCGCTCGACATCGCCCGCGTCGCCCGCGACATGCACGGCGGCAACGGCGTCTCGGACGAGTATCACGTGATCCGTCACGCGATGAACCTCGAGGCCGTGAACACCTATGAAGGCACGCACGACGTCCATGCGCTGATCCTCGGCCGTGCCATCACCGGCATGCAGGCGTTCAGCTCGGGAGCCTAGTCACCGTGGCCTTGCCACCCCCCGGCGACATAGCGATCGTCGTCGCCGGGGCGCTGGCGGCCGGCTTCGTCAATGGATTGAGCGGCACCGGCTACGCGCTGGTGGCGCTGGGCTTCTGGCTACAGGCGATGTCGCCGCTCACGGCCGCGCCGCTGACCGCCCTGTGCGGCGTCGCCGGCCACGTCCAGTCCCTACCCCGAATCTGGAGCGGCGTGCGCTGGTCGCGCCTGTGGCCGATGCTGTCGGCCGGCATCGTCGGCGTGCCGTTGGGCACGCTCCTGCTCAACCATCTCGAACCTCGCCCCCTCAAGGCCGGCGTCGGCATCCTGCTGATCGTCTACAGCACCTGGATGGCCCTCATCCGGCGGCCGCCGATCGTCACCGGGGGCGGCCGGGCGGCCGACGCTGCGGTGGGCCTGATCGGCGGCGTGATGGGCGGCATGGCGAGCCTCAGCGGCCCGGCGCCGGCGATCTGGGCGCAGCTGCGCGGCTTCGGCAAGGACGAACAGCGCGGCGTCAATCAGCCGTTCAACATGAGCGTGCTGTTCCTGGCCCTGGTGTCGGCGGGGATCGCGGGCTTCCTCGAGCGGACGTTCCTGATCTGGGCGGCGATCACCGTGCCGACGACCCTGGTCGGCGCGCGCATCGGCCTTGCCCTCTACGGCCGCATCAACGATGTCCAATTCCGGCACATCCTGCTCGGCCTGCTCTGCCTGTCCGGTCTGACGCTCGTGGCGACAAGCCTCCTCTGACGAGCTGTTGGAATAAGTCCTTCAGAAGAACCCGAGAGCAATATTATTGCGCACCAGCAGAGAATTCAGGGGTGCGACATTGGATTCGTTCGTTTCGTTTATTGCGTTTATTTCGTTTACTTGCCGTGAGCCCGACGTGTTGCGTGCGTTCGCCGGGCTCCTCTCCGGTCAAAGCGGTGTCGGGTCGAGGAACCGCTTCAGGACGTTTCCGGTGAGCTGGCTCACATTGTTCTCGTAGCCCGCATGCGACAGGGCACAGACCCAGGCGATCGACCCGGTCGAGAAGACCGCGCCGCCGTTGGCCGTCGGGAAATAAACCAGATCGGCCCTCACCTGCGCGTTCTGGTCGCCCATCACGCCGCGATGCAGCGTACGGATCTCCTCCGGTGCCGGCGTCCCGCCATAGCCGAGCCGGTCCGCCGTCGCGAGCCATACCGTGCCGGGAGGCGACCCCAGCGACCAGTCCACGCGATCGATCTCCACCCCCGCGGCGCCATTGCCGCGCAGGCCGAAATCCCCGAGCGGCGCGGCAAGATCGATGCCTTCGGTCAGCCACGACAAAGCCGGATCCTTCGCGCCGTCGAGCCAGCGGTACGGCGAGGAATGGGTGAAGACCTGTCCGTCGAAGCCGACACCGACCAATCGCTGCGGAGGACGGCCGTTACTGCGCCAGGTCGAGGACGGTTCGCCGGTGAATGCCAGCGCGGTCTCGCCCGCCTCGCCTTCCCAGGTGCGCAGGCCAGTCATGCCACGGCGCATCTCGATCGTGTGCGGCACAGTCGGATGATAGGCGATACGCCAGTAGAAGCCGTTGCCCCCGAGATACATGTGACGCCCGCCGCCGCGCTGATAAGCGTCGAACGCGTCCCAGACCTCGCGGCTGATATATTCCGGGTGCGACCCCGTGACGACGCAGGTGTACGGCGCCAGCACCTGGACACCGTGGCGGTGGATGTCGTCGTCGGTGATGACGTCGTAATCCTGCCCCGTCTCCTCGAGCCAGTCGATGAAGTGCGTGTCGTTGCCGTAGTTGAACACATTGCCGCGCGGTCGCATGTTGAGAATGGGTCGGCGCGCGCTGCTGATGCTCCACCCGCTGCCATCGGCATGCGTATCGTAGGTCGAGAGGCCGACCTCGCGATGCTCCTGGATGTAGACATCGTCCCGTGACAGCGTCAGCACGCCCTCGAGCATCGCCTCGGCATGGACCTGATCCAACCGTAGCGCGCTGTTGGCATAAGCGAGAAAGGTGCCGGTGCTGGCCACGAAGGCGAGCCTGGAACGCGGCTTGCCCAGTTCGGCGCGCACGAAGAACGCGACGAAACTCTCGACCGGCTCGTCACCCGCGTCTGCACGCAGTCGAAGCGCATAGAAACCGCTGCGCCACTCCGCCGGGACGGTGAAGCGCACGGTGGGCTCCCACTCCGCGTCGGCCATGTCGTCGCTGTGGAAGTGGATGGCGCCATACTGCTCCGGACAGTCGGTCCAGCGGTCCGTACTGCCGTCCCAGTTGGCGCCGGTCATGCCCCGCGTCGGCATCTGGCGCAGCCTGCCATGGAGGTGGTGGGCCGAAAGGTCGGTAACACTTTCGCCCGCCATCCCGCGCGAGAAATCCCACGCAGCGATCAATCGCGCATCGGCCATCGGAAAGTTCACGCTCTCGCAAAGCCGGTACAGCCCGTCGATCGCCTGCACGCTGGCATGGAGCCGAGGCCGGTCTATCTTGCCGTCATAGAAGCCGTCGAACAGCTCGCCGCGAGCGTCACCGGCGTGGGCCGCAATCACCAGCGGCACGGCGGCAGGCCATTCCAGAGCTGTCGGCCCGTCCGCCTCCACGCGTTCGGAGCGGTCGCGGCCGCCCTGCGGATCGACGCTGCGGACCATGACCGCGAGGCGGCCGGCTTCAGCGTCCCAACTCGCGCCCGCCAACACCCACTCGCGCGACAACAGGGCCGCGCCAGTCGCAACCCGCCACGTCCGGCCACCGGCTGCCACGACGAACTCCAGATGGCCATCCGCGTCGAGGCCGAGCCGCCAGCCCTCCTGCACATCTGCCCGCCAGCGCGACAGGATGGTCTGCGCGCGGTCTCCCGGCATCGTCGGCCAGACGAAGGTGCCGATGGTGAACGACTGGAAGGACGTGAGCGCCGGCGTGTCGGCCACGATGGCGCACGAGCCCGGCCGAATGGGCTGATGGACGAGAGACACCGTGCGCTCGAACGGTGCGGCCATCTCCTGCACGCGGATTCCGGGGCCCGCGGGATCCGGATCGCCACAGCGCACGCGCACCAGGACGGCATCGGCTTTCGACACCGAAGGGCTGGAGAGATGAAAAGCTACTTCTTCGCCGGGCGAGACCACCATCGGCCACGCGTATCCCAGAACGGACGTTGTATCGGTCATGCCAGTTTTTCACTCAGATGCGGCGGCAGGGTGCGGCCGGTGACGGCTTCCCAGCGCAGTTTGAAGACCTCCCATTCCGCCTCGGCGATGGAGGTGAAGACGTGATTGCGCATGAGTTCGATCGGCCTGCCCCGCTGGCGCGGCAGGCGGCCCAGCATCCATTCCTTGCCGGGCTGGGTGACGATCAAGACATACCGGCCAGGCTGGTCGGGATCGCCGGCCCAACGCAGACGATGCAGAAGCTTCTGCAGCTCATCGCCGTGTGGTCCGCGCGGTTGCCGCCGGAATTCCTCCACCAGGTCGAGCCGGTCGGGGTCGATCGGCCAGTGTGCGGCCTCGGGATAGGTGACGAGCACGGGCGGCCTACTTGGTAAGCCAGCTGATCCAACGCTCGCGCAGCTTGGCGCGATCGGCGGCAATCCACGCATAGTCGGCGATGATCAGCTTGTCGTAGTTCTCGGGGTAGCTCGGCCGGAAGCGCCGCTCCTCGGCCGGCACCTTGGCGGCCGCTTCCTTGTTGTTCGAATCGAAGCTCACCTCGTTGCTGAACGGCAGGTGCTCCGACGGGTCCTGGACGAAGAAATCGAGGAACTTGATGGCGTTCACGGTATTCGGTCCGCCCTTCAGCACCGCCCAGTTTCCGGTGTCGCGGATGGCGCCGTTCCAGGTGAAATCGAACTCGCCGCTCTTGGCGAGGGGAACGGCACGGCTCGAATAGAGCATGCTCATGACGGCGTCGCCGCCGCGCAGGATCTGCATGGAATTGTCGCCGCTCTTCCACCAGGCCGCGACGTGCTTTTTGATCGTGTCGAGCTTGCGGTAGGCGCGATCCAAGTCCATCGGGAACAGCTTGTCGCGCGGCACGCCGTCGGCCATCAGGGCGGCCAGCGGCACCCACCAATCGCGGTCGCCGGTGTCGGGCAGCGAGCGCGGACCGGGAAACTTGGCCACGTCGAAGAAATCGGCCCACGATTGCGGCCCGCCCGCCGGGAAGGCTTTCTTGCTCCAGGTCAACGCCATGCCGCCCACCGTCCGGATGATTCCGGTCGGCATGCAGCTCCCGGGCAGGGCATTGGCGACGATGCCGGGCATGGCGGCGCAATCGAGCGGCTGCAGCAGGCTCGCGTGCTGGATCAGGTCGGGCGGTGTCGCGGTCACCACGTCGAACGGCACGTTGCCGCTGCGCGCGCCTGCGATCGCCCGCGCCCACTGGTCGGGAAGCTCGATGGCGATGGCGCGAACCTTGATGCCGGTCTGGCTTTCGAAGCGCTTGTAGAAGTGGGCCTGCAGGCTGTTCGTCATCAGGCCACCGGTGGTGGCGATGATCACCTCGCCGCCGGCGGCACGGGCCGTCGAGATGAAGGGAAAGGTTGCGGTGGCTCCGAGGATCGTGCGGCGCGTCAATTTCATGCTGCTCTCCTGTTCAGTTCCCGGAAGTTGGCCTGCGCGCGACGGGCGAGGCCTGCCGGCCGCGGCCAGCGAAATGACCGACGACCAGAGCCAGTACGGTAAGCCCGGTCAGGACCGTGGCCACGGCGGCCAGGGTCGGCGAGACATTGTAGTCGATGTCCTCGAACATCTTGCGCGGTAGCGAGCGATGATCGAGGTCCGAAATGAAGAACGAGATCACCGGCTCGTCGAAAGAGATGATGAAGGCGAAAAGCGCTGCCGAGACGATGCCTGGCGATATCTGAGGCAGCGTGACCCAGGTGAAGGCCTGCAGCGGACTGGCACCGCACGACAGCGCAGCACGCTCGAGGTCGGCGTCGTAGCGATGCAGCGACGCCAGGATCGTGAACACGACAAACGGCATCGCGAGCGCGGTATGGGCCGCAACGAAGCCAAGCGTCGTGCCCGTGAGCTTCAGCCCGTCGAACACCAGGTAGGTGGCGATGGCGATCGCTATGTTGGGCACGATCACCGGGCCCACCACCAGCAACTCGAACACAGGCTTGCCGGGAAGCCGGCCGCGCACCAGGGCCAGCGACACAAGCGCGCCAACGACCGTGGCGACGATCGACGTCAGCACCGCGATGCGCAGGCTGAAGAAGGTGGCATCCAGCCAGTCCCGGTCGGAGAAGTAGGCCGCGTACCATTCGAGCGTGAAACCCGAGGGCGGGAACTTGAGGTAGCGATCGGGGCCGAACGACATCGGGACGATCAGCGCCGTCGGCACGAGCAGGAAGATGGCGACGCCGTAGGCAATGGCGTTTGCCGCCAGCCGTCCTGCCGTCAGTTCGGACCGCCGTCTCACGCCTGCCCCACGAACCGGTCGAGCCGGATGACGCGATGGAAAACAATCATCAGCCCGAGCACGGCGAGCAGCAGAACACCGATGATGGCGCCGGCGAAGGGCCAGTTCAGCAGTTCGGTGACCTGCTGCTGAACGAGCGTGGCCAGCATCATCTGCTGCGGGCCGCCGATCAGCGCCGGCGTTACGAAGAAGCCCAGCGCCAGCAGGAAAACCATCACGCACCCGGACGTGATGCCGGGCATCGACAGCGGCAGGGTGACGTGGCGGAACACGGCGAAGCCGTTGGCGCCCAGCATCCGGGCGGCCCGCGCATAATCGTCCGGTATGGCGCGCAGGGTGGCGTAGAGCGGCAGCACCACAAACGGCAGCAGGACATGGCTCATCGCCAGCACGACCGCGCCCTCGGTGCGCAGGAGCTGCATGGGCGCGTCCACGAGGCCGAGGCCGGTCAGCAGGTCGTTGACGACGCCGTTGCGCTGCAGCAGCACGAGCCAGGCATAGGTCCGCACCAGCACCGACGTCCAGAGCGGCAGCAGAACGGCGACCAGCAGCAGGTTGAGCACCAGCCCGCGCGTGCGCGCCATCATGGCCGCCAAGGGATAGCCGAGCAGCAGGCTGATCAGCGTCACCAGCGCCGATATCCTGATCGTGCGGTACATCACCCGGAGATAGACTGGCTCGTCGAACACCCGGCGATAATGTTCGACCGTGAAGGACGGCACGAACAGGCTCTCGCGCAACAGCATGCCCAGTGGCAGCAGGAACGCGAGCATCAGGACCAGCAGGAACGGCGTCGCAAGCAACAGGCTTGCGGCCGGACTGTAGGTCCGGCCCCCCAGCATGAAGCGTGACGGCCGGGCCGTCATGCGGCGTAGGCGCGGGCGTGGCGCGTCTGCCAGCCCAAGGCGAAGGGAGTCCCCGGCTGCGGCTCGCCGAGCGAACCGTCGAGCCCGACCCGCACGCGCAGCGTCGGGCCCTTGCTGCGCAGCAGAAGCGTCGTGACGCTGCCGGCATAGATGGCCTCTTCGACCGTGGCCTGCAGACCGGCACCGTCACCGGCGAGGCGGATGTTCTCGGGGCGGATCGCCACCTTGACCTTCTGCCCGGCCCGCAGGGCATCCGCGGCCGTGACGCTCGCTCGCTCCCCTCCCTCGAGGGTGACGCCGACCTCGGCTCCGGCCGGGGCGTCGCCCGAAGCGACCGCCGGCCAGAAATTGGTCTCGCCGATGAACCCTGCGACGAAGGAGGAGGTGGGCTGTTCGTACAGTGCCTTGGGCGTATCGAGTTGCTGCAGCTTGCCGAGATCGAGCACGGCGATGCGGTCGGCCATGGTGAGGGCCTCGGTCTGGTCGTGGGTGACGAATATCACCGTCACGCCCAGTTCGCGCTGCAGATGCTTGATCTCGATCTGCATTTCCTCCCGCAGATTCTTGTCGAGCGCGGAGAGCGGCTCGTCCATCAGCAGCACTTCGGGATTGTACACCACGGCCCTCGCCATCGCGACGCGCTGCTGCTGGCCGCCCGACAGCTGGGCGGGCTTGCGCTCGCCATACCCATCGAGGCGCACCGTCCTCAGCGCCGCGCGCGCCCGCTCCTCGCGCTCGGCCCGACCGATCTTCCTCATGCGGAGCGGAAAGGCGATGTTGTCCAGCACGGTCATGTGCGGGAACAGGGTGTAGCGCTGGAACACCATCCCCAGGTTGCGCTTGTGGGACGGCGTCCAGGTTACGTCCTGCCCGCGGATCTCGATGCGCCCGGAGTCCGGAAAGTCGAAGCCAGCAATGTTCATGAGGATTGTCGTCTTGCCGGACCCCGAGGGTCCCAGCAGAGCGAGGAATTCTCCGGCACGGACACCGAACGTCACCCCGTCCACGGCGGCGACATCGCCGTAGCGCTTTACCAGCTCGTGAACGCCGACATGCTCGCCATTTCCGGTGCCTGTACGCAACTCTGCCCCGCCTGCTGCCGCACGCATCCTAATGAGCGGCCGACGTCGCGCACAACCTCATATTTACAGGGCAGAGTAAGCGCGACTGGTTGAGCGCTTGAGATCCCGCCAGGCCTGCGGCCCAGGTTGTCGGCTAACCGGCGAGAACTTTCAGGCACCCGGTCTCTGCCAACAGCGGCTCGAGGCCCGCCGCGCCCGTCGCTGTCACATACTTGCGCCGGATCTCGGCCAGCGAGCGTGCATGGTACTTCTGCGGCTCCTGCGTCCACTCCGCGCCGCAGAGGCTCAGGGTGAAGTTCTTCTCGCCGCCTGCGATCGCGCCCGCATTGGCTGCCGACCAGGGCAGGAACAGCGCGCCGACCTCCTCGCGCAGAAGCGGCATCAGCGTCGGCACGAGGGCCGACAGCGACTCGAACTCCCCTTCCACCCGGGGTGACAGCATGCGCTGTATCCAAGCCATCACGTTCGGCGCAGATGCCCGCATGATCGCGCCCGGCGTTGGATCGGTCGCCGCTTCATAGAACTGTGCCCACAGGCCGAAATCGGCCATCGCCGGCCGGCCGCCCAGCAGGTAGGGCCGCGACGCGAGATGTGCCTCGATCAGAGCCAGTGACGCCGCGAACGACGCTTCGATCACAGGCTGCGTCCGTTCGTTCGAGCCCACGAATCCCAGCCGGCCCATCATGCGCTCGGCCACGGCCGCGCGGGCCTGCGCCACGGCAAGCGTGCCCTGCGCACCCATCATCTGCTGGGCAATTCGCTCCGCCGTCGACCAGACGTCGGGCTGGTAGCGCCAGCGGTAGTGGAACATCCATTTATTGCCCCACTCGTCGCCATACTCCTCGAGAAGCGCCGAGACGAAGGCGAGCGCGGGATCTGCGGGCGTTGCGGACGGTTCGGGATGCGATGCCTCGAAGCGTTCGAGGATCGGCGTCGAGTCCTGGATGCCCTCGCCTTCCGGCGTCACCACCAGCGGCACGAGCGGCAGCTTGGCGTATTTCTGGAACTCGGCCTGGACCGACGGTGACCTTGGGATCCATTCGTGATCGAGGTTCTTGTAACGGAAGAAGGACCGCACCTTCACCGAGTAGGGCGACAGTTCGGAACCGTAGATCCGGTAGGTCATGGCAGTCTCAAATCCAGCGTTTGCGCTTCAGCCACAGGAAGATGGACGTCACGATGACCACGACCATCACCCAGAATAAATCATAGCCGTATTTCCACCCGAGCTCGGGCATGTTGCCGGTGTCGCGGTCGAAATTCATGCCGTAGATGCCGGCGAGGAAGCTGAGCGGCATGAAGAACACGGTGATCACCGCCATGGTCTTCATGACCTCGGACATCCGGTTGGACGAGTCCATGAGGTAGACTTCCATCAGGCTGTTCGCCATTTCGCGGTAGCTCTCGACCAGATCGAGCACCGCCACGGCATGGTCGAAGCAATCGCGCAGATAGGTCCGAGTCTCGGGCATGATGAAGGGCACATCCGGCCGCATCACCGCCAGCACCGTCTCGCGCTCCGCCCACTGGATGCGGTGGAAAGCCACGAGCGCCCGCCGGGCCTGATGGATATGCGCCAGCGTGTCCTTGGTCGGATGATCGAGCGCCTCCTCTTCCAGTTCCTCGAGATGCGTCGACAGGGCCTCGATCAGGGGGAACTTGCGGTCGACCACGAGATCGATCAGCGCATAGACGAGGTAGTCGATGCCGAACATGCGAAGCCGCGAACCCGCGGTTTGGATGCGGTCACGGACCGGCTTGAAGATATCGGCCTTCACGTCGTGGAAGGAGATGACGTAGTTGTCGCCGAAGAAGATGCTGACCTGACGGCCCTTCAGCATGCAGTCTTCGTAGGCCGGGTCGTTCAGGACGATGAAGCCCTGCCCCTCGTAAAGGTCGAGCTTGCTGCGCTGGTTCGAATGGAACACGTCCTCCAGCGCCAGCGGATGCAGGTTGAACGCCATGCCGAGATTGCGCAGCATTTCCGAGCTGGGCCGCCCACCGACGTCGATCCACGTGTGCCCGGGCGTGCCGAGATGAAAGCGGCACTGGTCCACTTCCACCTCGTGCAGCACTTCGAGCTCGTCCGCCGTGTACTCGACCAAGGTAAAGTCGAGCGCTTCGTCTGGAATCGGCGCGCGCCCGGACAGCGTGCCGGGAGCCGTGCCTGGCTTGGTATGGCGGCGGAAAAAGCCCTCCATGCGCTCACTCGTCCCTTAAGTCGTTCAGACTTCTTCCATCGCCTGAACGTCGGGACGGCCGGCGAGATAGTCGCCGAGCTTGCGGCCGAGTTCCTTGAAGTGCGGCGCCGCGCGATGGGCCTCCAGCGCCGCCTGATCCTCGTAGCGCTCCAGCATGACATAGACGTTAACGTCCGCGGTCTTGTGCAGCGCATAGAGCTTGTTGCCGGGCTCGTCGGCGTGAACCTTGGCCTGAAGCGCCTTCATGGTCGCTTCGAAGTCGCCGTTGGTGCCGGGCTTGATGGTCAGTTTCGCGATGACGCCGATCATACTCTCTCCTCCTGCCGTCTCTATTGCGGCTTCTTCTTCAAAAGATACTTGTGCTCGCCGTCGCACACCAGTTCGCCCTTCTGGTTGTGGATGGTGAGTTTCAGCACGGCCACACCGGTCGTGCGCCCGGGCTTCAGCTCGGTGACCTGAAGCATCGGGTAGAGCGTGTCGCCAACATAGACCGGCTTCAGGAACCGCGACGACTGCTCGAGGAAGCCGATCAGCGACTCGCCCACGAAATGCGGGAAGATGCCGCCCCCGGCCGCGCCCTGGATGGCGACCTGCAGACCATGCGCCAGCATCTCCCGGTGGCCCAGTGCCTTGCAGTATTCGCGATCGTAGTGGATCGGATGATTGTCGCCGCTGGCGAGTTGGAAGGCCGAGAACAGCGCCTCGGTCTGGGTACGCGAGTTGATGTAGAATTTCTGGCCGACCTCGAGATCCTCGAACCAGTGGGCCGGGCCGAAACGATGCTCGGCCGGATCGAACGGCTTCGTATCAGTGTCCGGCATCAGGCAGCCTTGGCCTTGCGGGCCATCCCGTCGAAGAGATCGAGCATGCGCTCGCGCCACGCATGGACCGGATCGTCCTTCTCCAGCAGTTCGATCGGACTGACGGTGCGCGGCCACATGAAGGTGCCGGCGAGGATGTAGTCCGGGTACGCGGCCTCGGCGCCCGACAGGAACTTCTGTTCACGCAAGGCCCGGCGTGCAGGCTCGAGCGCGGCACGGAAGGCCGCCAGCCCCTTCTCACGGGCCTTCGTCTGGAAGGACGCGAAGTCCGTCGTGCCCAGGCGCGCCCCGCGCGATTGGGCGATGTACTCCTTGTCCTCGGGCCGCACGCGATCGTACAGGTCGCCGATGATCAGCGGGAAAATCCCGGCATTGACCACCGTGTCCGTCCAGCCGTTGATGAAGCGCGCATAGGAGCGGCCCATCTCGCTCTTCAGCAGCAGCCTCTCCGGGTACATGTCGTCGAGATAGACCGCGATGGCCCAGCTGTCCTTGACCGGCTTCTCACCGTCCTTGATCACCGGCACGGTCTTGGAATCAGCGAAGGCGATCTTCTCCTTCTCCGTGAAGCCCACCGGCACGCTGGTGAAGTCGAGCCCCTTGTGCGCCAGGGAGAACTTGGTGCGCCAGCAGAAGGGACTGGGACGCCGATCGTCGTCGAACGCCAGGTCGTAGAGGGTGATCATGCGGGCCTCACTTGCCGTCCAGCATCTTGATGATGCCGGAGAAGTCTTTGGCGCCGTTGCCGGAGTTCACGAACAGGTTGAAGAGCTGGGCGGCTTCCGCACCCAGCGGCGTGCTGGCGCCGGCGGCGTTGGCCGCCTGCTGGGCCAGCATCAGGTCCTTCAGCATCATCGCCGCCGTGAAGCCCGCCTGGTAGTCACGGTTTGCGGGCGAGGCTGGCACCGGGCCCGGCACCGGGCAGTAGTTGGTCAGCGACCAGCACTGGCCCGACGCGGTGGAGGCTACGTCGAACAGCTTCTGCGCGTCGAGACCCAGCCGCTTGGCCAGCATGAAGGCCTCGCTGACGGCGATCATGGAGACACCGAGGATCATATTGTTGCAGATCTTCGCCGCCTGGCCGCCGCCGCTCGTGCCGGCGAGAACGATGTTCTTGCCCATCTTCTCGAGGATCGGCTTCGCCTTGGCGAACGACGCCTCGCTGCCGCCGACCATGAAGGTGAGCGTGCCCGCAGTGGCGCCGCCGACACCGCCGGAGACCGGTGCGTCAACCATGTCCATCCCGGCCTTATCCGCCAGCGCCGCGACGTGGCGCGCGCTTTCCACGTCGATGGTCGAACAGTCGATCAGCAAGGTGCCCTTGGCAACGTTGGGCAGGACGTCCTTCTCATAGACCTCGCGGACATGCTTGCCGGCCGGCAGCATGGTGACGACGATTTCCGCGCCTTTCACCGCTTCCGCCGCGGAAGAAGCCTTGTGCGCCCCCTTCTCGACCGCGCTTGCCACGGCCGCGTCCGACAGGTCGAACGCTACGACGTGGTGCTGCGCCTTTGCCAGGTTGGCGGCCATCGGGCCGCCCATGTTGCCGAGACCGATGAAGGCGATTTTCGCCATGGCTTCCTCCGTTTGGTTTGTTTCGGGCTTAGTCGAAGAACAGGTCGTTCGACACCGGCCTGAAATGCTCCTCGACCATCGCCGCCGTCACACCGTCGATCGTCGGCGGATTCCATTGGGGCTTCTGGTCCTTGTCGATCAGCAGGGCGCGCACGCCCTCGAAGAAATCGTGGCCCTTCTGCATGCAACGCTGCGACATGCGGTACTCGATCGTCATCGTGTCCTCGAACGAGCGGTTGGCGCAGGCCTTGAGCTGCGCCAGCGTGATCGCCATCGAGAGCGGCGAGAGCTTCATGAGCGCGGCAAGCTGCTTCTGCGCGAACTCGCTGTTCGACTTCTTCAGCTTGGCGACGATCTCCTGGAGCGTCTCGGCTGAGAAGCAGCGGTCGATCTCCGGCATCAGCGCCGGCAGCGTCTGCTCGCCGGCATCCGCCTGGAAGCGGGCGATCACGGCATCGACCTTCTCGTCGGCGCGCGGGCCAGACAGGTCCGCCGCACCAAGGGCGGCCTGCAGCTCGTCGATCTTCGCGCTGGGCACAAAGGCGTTGGCAATGCCCGCCCACACCGCGTCCGCTGCCTTGAGGCGATAGCTGGTGAGTGCGAGGAACGTGCCCAGGGCGCCCGGCAGGCGTGTCAGGAAATAGCCGCCGCCGACATCGGGGAAGAGGCCGATCGTCGTCTCGGGCATGGCGAACAGGTACTTCTCCGTCACCACCGAGTGCGAGCCGTGCGCCGAAAGGCCGACACCGCCGCCCATGTTGATGCCGTCGATCAACGAGATCCACGGCTTCGCGTAGCGGTAGATGCGACGGTTTACGATGTACTCGTCGCGGAAGAAGTCGCGCCGCAGCGTGCCCGACGGATTGTCTCGCATCTCGCGATAGAGGCCCGCCACGTCGCCGCCGGCAGAAAAGGCCCGGTCGCCGGCGCCGCGCAGCACCACCGCCTTGATGGAAGGATCCTTCTCCCACTCCGGCATGACCCTTTCCATCTCGAGGATGATGCCGTGCGACAGGGAGTTGAGGACCTTCGGGCGGTTGAGCGTCATGACGCCCAGCCCATCCTTCACATCGAACAGAATTTCAGCTTCGGACATGCTTTCAACTCATCAACAGACGGCGGGAAATGATCACGCGCATGATCTCGTTGGTGCCTTCGAGGATCTGGTGCACGCGCAGGTCGCGGAGATAGCGCTCCAGCGGGAAATCCTTCAAGTAGCCGTATCCGCCATGCAATTGCAGCGCCTCGTTGACCACGCGGAAGCCCACATCCGTCGCGAAGCGCTTGCCCATGGCCGCGGCCTGCGTCGCCTCGGGCGACTTGGCGTCCAGCAGCGAGGCCGCCCTCCAGATCAGGAGCCGCGCGGCGTCGAGCTCGGTCGCCATATCGGCGAGCTTGAATTGCGTGGCCTGGAAGTCGGCCAGCGGCTTGCCGAACTGCTTGCGCTCCACCACGTAGCGCGAGGCCGTCTCGAGGCAGGCGCGCGCGCCGCCCAGCGAGCAGGCGCCGATATTGATGCGTCCGCCGTCGAGACCCATCATCGCGATCTTGAAGCCGTGGCCTTCCGGCCCGAGCCGGTTGGCCACTGGCACCCGGCAATTCTCGAAAATCACCGAGGCCGTCGGCTGGCTGTTCCAGCCGAGCTTGTTCTCCTGCTTGCCGAACGAGAGGCCGGGCGTCCCCGCTTCGACCACCAGGGTCGAGACGCCGCTGGCGCCCGGGCCGCCGGTGCGCAGCATCACCACGTAGATGTCGCTGCGCCCACCGCCCGAAATGAAGGCCTTGCTGCCGTTCAGCACATAGTGATCGCCTTGCAGCTCCGCCCTTGTCGCCAACGCCGCCGCGTCGGAGCCGGCGCCCGGTTCGGTCAGACAGTAGCTGGCGAAATGCTCCATGGAGCAGAGCCTGGGCAGGAAACGCCGGCGCTGGTCGTCGTCGCCGAAGGCGTCGATCATCCACGCCGCCATGTTGTGGATGGAGATGTAGGCCGCCGTGCTGGGGCAGGCCGCCGAAAGCTCCTCCATGATGAGGGCCGCATCGAACCGGCCGAGGCCGCTGCCGCCGACATCGTCGCGCACGTAGATGCCGCCGAAGCCGAGGGAAGCGGCCTCCCGCAGCACCTCCTCCGGAAAAATCTTCTCGGCATCCCAGCGCGCGGCGTGCGGCAGCATGCGGTCGGTCGCGAACTGCCGGGCCGTATCGCGGAAGGCCTGCTGGTCTTCTGAAAGCGTGAAATCCATCGACGGGACCGTATCAACTCTGGCGCCGCCTTTCTGCAGGAAAAGGAGCCGCATTGCGGCCCCTACCCGTTCGCGCGATAAGGCCATTCATGTCTGCCCGTTTCACGACCCTCGGCCGCTATCCCACGACCCGCCTGCGCCGCAACCGCGGCGAGGAATGGTCCCGTCGCCTGGTTGCCGAGAACAAGCTCTCGGTCGACGACCTGATCTGGCCGGTCTTCGTCCAGGAGGGCCAGAACAGCCGCACGCCGGTCGCCTCCATGCCGGGCGTCGATCGTCTTTCGATCGACCTGTTCGCGGAAGCGGCCAGGGAAGCCCGCGACCTCGGCATTCCCGCCGTCGCGATCTTCCCGGAGACCGACCCGAAGGCGAAAACGCCGGACGCGCGCGAGGCCTACAATCCGGGCAATCTCGTCTGCCGCGCCATTACGGCGGTCAGAAAGGCGGTTCCGGACATCGGGATCGTCTGCGACGTGGCGCTCGACCCGTTCAACAGCGATGGCCATGACGGCATCGTGCGCGACGGTCGCATCCTGAACGATGAATCGGTCGAGGCGCTGGTCAAGCAGGCGATCGTCCAGACCGAGGCCGGCGCCGACATCCAGGCGCCCTCGGACATGATGGACGGCCGCATCGGCGCCATTCGCGCGGCCCTCGACGCCAGGGGCTTCCAGCGCGAGCAGATCATGTCCTATGCCGCCAAGTATGCGTCGGCCTTCTACAATCCGTTCCGCGATGCCATCGGCAGCTCCGGCGCGCTGAAGGGCGACAAGAAGACCTACCAGATGGACTATGCCAACTCGGACGAGGCCCTGCGCGAAGTGGGCTTCGACATCGAGGAAGGCGCCGACATGGTGATGGTGAAGCCTGGCCTCCCCTACCTCGACATCGTGCGGCGCGTGAAGGACACGTTCGGCGTGCCGACCTACGCCTATCAGGTGAGCGGCGAGTACGCGATGCTGAGAGGTGCCGCCGATCGCGGCTGGCTCGACTGGAACAAGGTGCTGATCGAGACGCTGACCGGCTTCAAGCGGGCCGGCTGCGACGGCATCCTGACCTATGGCGCGATCGACGCGGCACGGCTGCTCAAATCCAAATGATTGAGCGTCCCTCGGCCCGGCTGATCCTGCTCGATCCGCAGGACCGGCTGTTCCTGTTCAACGTCCACGATCCCCAGGTCTTCGATCCGGCCAAACCCTTCTTCGATCCCTTCTGGGTGATGATCGGCGGCATGGTCGATCCGGGCGAGGACTATGCGCAGGCCGCGGTGCGAGAGGCGGGCGAAGAGACCAAGCTGCCGGTGATCGACACGCCCCGCTGGATTTGGAAGCGCGAGCGGATCATGAGCTGGCGCGGCAAGGAGGTTCTGCACCGGGAGCGTTTCTTCCTGGCCCGCACCGACCGCAGCGAGATCGACACGTCGGGGCTCGACGAGAAGGAACGAAGCTGGACGCTCGGCCATCGCTGGTGGACGGCCGACGAGATCGCCGCTTCGACCGAGCGCTTCGAACCTACCGACCTCGGCACCCGCTTCGCTGCCCTTCTGCACGACGGGCCGCCCACCGAACCGCTGGTCCTGTCCTAGCGCTGGTCGCGATCCTCGCGCTCGCGCCTGCGGCGTTCCTGCTCTTCCGACGCGCCGCGGTAGGCTCGCCATGCCAGGACGAGTGCGACCAGCGAACAGGCCACGCCCACGATCATCGCCATTGGCTCCGCCTCACCCATCTCGCATTTTCCTCACGACGGCCTCGCCTGCCCGATGATCACCGCCGCATCATGTCCTGAATGAGGCCTGGTTTCGGGCATGAAGGCGGCATAGATCAGCAGGCCGATGCCCGCGATCCCCGCCAGGGCGAGGAACGCCGCCGAGTAGCCGGCCGTCACGACGATCAGTCCGGCAAAAGTCGCACTGAGCGCCGCCCCGAGCCCCAGCGCCGTCGCGATGGCGCCCTGGCTGACGTTGAATCGGCCGGTACCACGCGTCAGGTCTGCGACCACAACCGGAAACAGCGCACCGAAAATGCCGGCACCGACGCCATCCAGCGCCTGGACGCCCACCAGCCAGTAGGGATCGTCCGAGAGCGGGTAGAGCGCCCCCCGCAGCGTCAGAATCAGGAAGCCGGCGAGGAACAGCGGCTTGCGTCCCCAATCGTCGGCCTTGGCACCGACAATCAAGGCGGCAGGTATCATGACGAGCTGGGCGATGACGACGCAGGCCGCCATCAGCGTCGTCCCCAGTCCCTCATTGGCCAGGGCGAGCTTCTGGCCGACGAGCGGCAACATCGCCGCATTGGCGAAGTGGAACAGCACGACGCAGCCGGCAAAGACCAGCAGCGGCCGGTTCTCCAGCAGGACCGACAGGCCGGCGGGCCTGGCATGACCATGATGGCTGCCGTCATCCAGACCACGGGCCACGTCGTGATCGATGGAACTGCCAGGCACGGCGAGGGTCGCGGCGACACTGGCGATGGCCATGCCGGCCATCAGATAGAAGACTGCGATCGGACCCATGACGTAGGCGCCCGCCCCCGCAATGACGGCGGCGACCGCGTTGCCCGCGTGGTTGAAAGCCTCGTTGCGGCCCGTGCGCCGCGTGAATGCCCGTGGCCCCATGATGCCCAGCGTGATCGCCGCGATCGCCGGCGCGAAGATCGAACTCGCAACACCCGCCAGAGACTGGGCGATCGCGACGGGCAGGAAACCGGGAGCGATCGGCAGGACGAGGCAACAGGCGGTCACGAGGAGCGCCGCGACGATGATTGCGGCGCGCTTGTAGCGGGTGACGTCGATGAAGTTGCCCGCCGGCGTCTGGGCCAGGATCGTCGCGACGCCGCCGATCGACATGACGAGGCCGATGCTGGCAGCGTCCCACTTCTGGACCGTGAGAAGATAGATGGCGAGATAGGGTCCCAGCCCGTCACGGACGTCGGCCAGGAAGAAGTTCAAGGCGTCCAGTCCGCCCTCTTGTCGCGTCATGCGGACTTGACCTCGAAAAACTGTGCTGCGGCCCGGTCGCTCCAGGGAAGCCGGCCGCCCGTGCCGTGGAAGCCGACATGCCCACCCTGCTTCGGCAGCAAAGCTACCAGTGCTTTGTTGCTCATCCAATCGTAGCGGCTGTAGAGCACACCCGGAATCCACGGATCGTCCAGCGCCGCCAGCACCAGGGTTGGCACGCGGATCCCTCCCATGAAGCGAACCGGCTTGCAGCGCTCGTAGTAATCGTCCGCCCCGGCGAACCCGTGGCGCGGCGCGATGAAGACGTCGTCATACTCCCGGATGGTGCGGGATCCGAGAATGGCGGACCTCTCGCTCTCCTCCAGGCGCGCACCCGGTGCCGTGGCCTCGACCTTCATCTGTCGAAGGAGGTGGCGATGATAGACAGCGTTGCGCCGTTGAAGCATCCGGCTGCAGGTCGCAGACAGGTCGATCGGTGCCGAGATCGCCGCCGCGGCGAGGACGGGAGCGGCCTCGCCCTCCTCACCCAGATATTTAAGCAGCATCGCTGCCCCGAGCGAATAGCCGACGGCCCGGACGCCGTCCGTCTTCAGTCCAGTGGGGAGGTTCGCCAGCAGGTTGCGAAAATCCTGGCTCCGGCCGGCATAGTACTGGCCAACGCAGGTCGCGCGCGACGGCCCCGCTCCCCGCAGGTTCACCCGCAGGACGCGCTCTCCGGCGTCCAGCAGACAACGGGCCATGCTGATCGCATAGGAACTCTCCTGTGATCCGGTCAGTCCGTGGACCAGGATCGTGAGAGGCTTGTTCGGCGCCGGCACCGACGGGCGGTCCAGCATGCAGGCCAGCCGATCGCCCGTCCCATCGCGCAGTTCGACGGTTAGCCGCTCCGACGTATGCGGCGCCAGCTCTTTCGAGGGCGGCCTCAGGAAATTGGCGAGAGTCTGGAGATCGGGGCCCCACCAGGGGAAACGCGGACGGAACGGCGGGAGGTTGAGGCTCACGCCTCGATGATATCAAGCCGGTCGAAGAATTTCTCCACGGCAAGGTCGCACCAGGGCCGCGCACTGTCATGCGCATGGAAGCCGATATGCCCACCGGCGGGCGGCATCAGCGGCACCAGCGACGGATTCTCGGACCAATTGAACTCGCGATAGTATTCGACGGGAATCCACGGATCGTCGCACGAGGCAATGACCATGGTCGGAACGCGAATCTCGGGCATGAAGGCCAGCGGCGAGCAGAGTTCGTAGTAATCTTCGGCACCGCGGAAGCCGTAGCGCGGCGAGATGAACCTGTCGTCGTACTCCCACACGCTGCGGGCCGACCGGATGACCTCGCGCTCTTCGGGCGAGGTCAGCGCGCCGGGCGCCAGCGCTTCCGCCTTCATGTCGTTCAGCAGATACGTGTGATAGAGCCAGTTGCGCGCCCGCATCATGTGCTTGCAGGTCCGCGCCAGATCGATCGGCGCGCAGATCGTCGCCGCACCGCGCAGCGGCGAGAAGGACCCTTCCTCGCCCAGATACTTGAGGAGCATGGCACCGCCCAGCGAATAGCCGATGGCAACAATGCCGTTGCCTGTCAGGTCCTCTGGAAGCTGGGACAGAACACGGCGAAAATCGGCGGTCCGGCCGACGTGATAATGCTCGCGACAATGTGGCCGCGAAGGCCCACAACCGCGCAGATTGAGCCGCAGGACGCGATATCCCCCGTCCAGCAGGTGACGTGCTGCATTCAGCATGTAGGCGCTGTTCTCGCTCCCGGTCAGCCCGTGAATGAGGACCGCCAGCGGACGCTCCACCACCGGTTCGACCGGATGGTCGAGCATGCCGAGCAGAATGTCGCCGGTGCGGTCGCCCATCGCAAAAGCCATGCGCTCGCTCGTATGCGGTGCGAGATCGCACACGCGGGCCGACGTCAGCCGTATGGCGATGGTCTGGAGATCGGGGCCCCACCACGGAAACCGTGGCTTGAATGGCGGCAAATCGAGGGAATCGATGGACGGGGGCACGGGGGGTCCGTATTCACACTTTGGTTCGGATGAAAACGCTCGCTACCTTGCCAAGTTCCTCTCTGCTCGGAGTGCTCTTCGCCGTCGCCGCCGCCATTGCCTTCAGCACGGCGGGAGTCATCGTGCGACGGATCGACCTCCCCGCCTGGGACGTCTCCTTCTGGCGCTCCGCCCTCCTCGTCGGCACCATGCTGCCGCTGCTGATCTGGCAACGCCGGCAGGTGATGATCGACATCCGCAATGGCGGACCCGCGCTGCTGCTCAGCGCCGTCCTGCTCGCGGGCAGCTTCGTGAGCTTCATCCTGGCGTTGGGGCTGGCGCCGGTCGCCAACGTGCTGATCATGTTCGGCGCCACGCCCTTCATCACCGCCATTGCTGCGCGCCTGTTCCTGCGCGAGCCGCTGCACCGCCACACCGTCCTTGCCATGCTCGCGGCGGTCGCCGGCTTGGCGATCAGCGTCGCCGGCTCCCTGCAGCCCGGCGCCCTCGCGGGTATGGCCGTCGCCTTCATCGTCGTGTTGTGCATGAGCGGCAACTACGTCGTGGTCCGCCATCGGCGCGACATCGGCATGACGCCCTCGATCTGGCTGGCCGGCCTGATTTCCGGCCTGGTGGCGCTGCCCTTCGCCCACCCCGAGAACGTCACCTGGGCGCAGCTTCCGTGGCTGTTTGCCCTGAGCCCAGGGCAGCTCGCGGTCGGGCTGCTGCTCTACATGGCGAGCCTCCGGCGCATCCCGGCGGCGCAGGCCGCCCTGCTCGGACTGCTCGAACTGGTGCTGGGACCGGTCTGGGTGTGGCTGTTCGATGGCGAAAAGCCGGACGATCTCACCTTGTTCGGTGGCGTCATCGTGATCTCGGCGGCAGCGGTCAATGTGTGGCTGGATTCGCGGCGATCCACTGGCTAAGAACCGGACATGACCCAGAATATCAAGGGCCCGCTGTCGGGCATTCTCGTCGTCGATCTCTCCCGCATCCTGGCGGGCCCCTACTGTACCCTTCTGATGGCCGAAATGGGCGCCCGGGTAATCAAGGTGGAGCCGCCCAAGGGGGGCGACGACGCCCGCGCCTACGGTCCCTTCGTCAACGGCAAGTCGACCTATTTCGCCTCGGTGAACCGCGGCAAGGAGAGCATCGCGCTCGACCTCAAGAACGACGAGCACCGCAAGATCTTCGAGAAGCTGCTCGAGAAGGCCGACGTCGTCGTCGAGAATTTCCGCCCCGGCACCATGGAGAAGCTGGGCTATGGCTGGGAGACGCTGCACGCCAAATATCCCAAGCTGATCTACGCCTCGGCGTCGGGCTTCGGCCACACTGGCCCGAACTCCAAGGATCCCGCCTATGACATGGTCATGCAGGGCCAGGGCGGCATGATGAGCATCACCGGCAACGAGGGCCAGCCGCCGAGCCGCGTGGGCATGTCGATCGGCGACATCGGCGCCGGGCTCTACACCGCCGTCGCCGTTAATGCGGCACTCGTCCACCGTCTCAAGACCGGAGAGTCCACCAAGGTCGACATCGCGATGTTCGACTGCCAGCTCGCGCTGCTCGAAAACGCGATCATGCGCTACACGGTCGAGAAGGAAATCCCCGGCCCGCTCGGTGCGCGGCACCCGACCATCACCCCCTTCGAAGCCTTCGCCACCTCCGACGGCTCGATGATCATCGCAGCGGGCAACGACAGCCTGTTCATCAAGATGTGCGAGGCGCTCGGCCGGTCCGACATGGCGACCGATCCCGCCTACAAGTCGAACGCGCTGCGCCAGAAGAGCCAGAAGAAGCTGAAAGAGGAAATCGAGTCGGTCCTGAAAACCAACACGACCGAGCACTGGATCGGCGTCGTGTCCAAGGGCGGCGTGCCGTGCGGTCCGATCAACAACATCGCACAGGCGATTGAGCATCCTCAGGTCGCGGCGCGCAACATGCTGGTCGATGTACCGGATGGCAGCGGCGGCACGCTGAAACTGGCAGGCAATCCGCTGAAGATGTCGGCCTTCCCCGATCCGACCACCCGCCCGGCCGCGCCGGACCTCGACGCCGACCGCGACGCGATCCTCTCCTCCTTGGGCGGTTGAGCCGGTGAGGCTGTTGGTCCGCGTCGCAGCCTTTCTCGGAAAGTTCCTGCTCGGTACGGCGCTGGCTCTCGCGGTCTTCGTGGCCGGCACCTACTTCCATGTGCGCGGGGCCCTGCCAAGCTATGCCGGCCAGCTCGAGGCGACAGGCCTCAAGGCTCCGGTCGAGATCCTGCGCGACAAGAATGCCGTACCGCACATCATCGCGGGATCGATCGAGGACGCGTCCTTCGCCCTGGGCTATGTCCATGCCCAGGACCGGTTCTGGCAGATGGAGCTCATGCGCCGCATCGGCCAGGGACGTCTGGCGGAACTCGTACCGCCGGCCGTGGTCGGCCAGGGCCTGGTCGACAGCGACCGCACGATGCGCGGTCTGGGCGTCTACCGTCGCGCCACGGAGAGCGCGGGCGCGCTTTCGCCCGCGATGCGCACCCGGCTGGAGGCGTATGCGGCGGGCGTGAATGCCTGGATTTCAAACGATGCCCAGCAGTACGGTCTGGAACTCTCGCTGATCAAGCTCCTGTCCGGCGGACGCTACCGCCCCGAGCCATGGCGGCCGGCCGATTCGCTGGTCTGGGCCAAGCTCATGGCACTCGGCCTCGACGGCAACTGGCGGGCCGAGCTTCTCCGCCTGCGCCTCTCTCAGAAGATCGGCGAGGACGGGGTGAAATTCCTGATCGAGCCGTCCGGCGACAGCAAGGATTCGACCCTGTCGATGGTCATGGCGGCGGCCAAGGACATCGACCTCGACCGTATCTTCCGCGGTACCGACAACGAGGTGACGCGCAAGCGCGAGGCCTCGAACGAGTGGGTCCTGTCGGGCGCCCATGCGGTGTCGGGACGTCCCCTTCTCGCCAACGACCCGCATCTCGGATTCTCCTTCCCCGGCGTCTGGTACCTCGCCCGCCTGGTCGGTCCGGGCTTCGACATCCGCGGCGCCACCTCGCCGGGATCGCCCGCCGTGGTGCTGGGCCACAACGGCACCATCGGCTGGGGCTTCACGACCACCAACCTCGACAGCCAGGACGTCTTCGTCGAGCGCGTCGATCCGACCGACCCCAACCGCTACATCACGCCCGACGGCGCCCGCCCCTTCGCGGTGCGCGACGAGACGATCAAGGTCGCCTGGGGCGATCCGATCACGATGCGCGTGCGCGAGACACGGCACGGACCGGTAATCGACGACTTCGTCCGCCGCGGCGACAATCTCACGCCGCAGGGACATGTCCTGGCACTGCAGGCCACCGCCCTCGACGGCGCCGACACTTCTGCCGAGGGCTTCGCCCGCATCGGCTCGGCGCAGAACTGGGAGGATTTCCTGGCGGCGGCCCGGCGCATCGTCTCCCCGATGCAGAACATGGTCTATGCCGACACGTCGGGGAACATCGGCCTGATCTCGCCGGCGCGTGTGCCGATCCGACGCAAGGGCGACGGCTCCATGCCGGTGCCGGGCTGGACCTCGGAGTTCGACTGGGCAGGCTACGTGCCGTTCGACGACCTGCCGAGAGTCTACAATCCGGGGGTCGGCGTGATCGTCAACGCCAACGGCCGGCTCGTGCCTGACGACTACCGTCACTTCATCAGCCGGGACTGGGCCGAACCCTATCGCCAGCGCCGCGCCGCGCAACTGCTCGGCGAGGTCCAGCGGCATCCGGTCTACGGCATGATCGTCATGCAGGCCGACAATCTCACGCTCGACGCCGCGGAGATGCTGCCCTACCTGCTGAAGGGCACGCCGCGCAACGCCCGCGCCGCCCAGGCCCGCGAGCGGCTCGCGCGGTGGAACATGTTCATGCTGGCGAGCCGGCCCGAGCCGCTGATCTACGATGCCTGGCTCGCAGAACTCCAGAAGGGACTGTTGGGCGACGAACTGGGCCAGGATCTTTACGCCTCCCTGGCCGTGCCCAACGTCCCCCTGCTGGTGCGCATCCTGCGCGACAAGCCGGGCTGGTGCGACGATGGCGGCACTCGCCAGACCGAGTCCTGCGAGGACGCGATCGCCCTGGCTCTGGACCGGGCGCTCGACTGGATCGCACGGCGCCAGGGGCCCGACATGACCAAATGGCAATGGGGTCGAGAGCATCTGGCCGTGCATCGCCACCCGTTGTTCGACGGCATTCCCCTGCTGCGCGACCTCGCCTCGGTCCGCTACCCGTCGGATGGCGGAAACCAGACGCTCAACCGGGCCTCGCCCTCGTTCCGCGGCGACCGGCCCTTCGACGCCGTTCACGGCGCCGGCTATCGCGGCATCTACGATTTCAGCGATCTCGAGAACAGCCGTTTCGCGACGCCGCTCGGACAGTCCGGAAACATGCTGTCGCCATGGGCCCGCAACTTCGTCGAACCCTGGCAGGAGCTCGCCTACATCAACATCGGCGGCACCCGCGCCGAAACGGCCCGCAGCGCCATCGGCACGCTGACCATGTCGCCCCCGTCGGCGCGCTGACGGTCAGGCCTCGAGAGTCGGCGTGCGGCGCACGAGGAGCTTGTCGATGCGCCGCCCGTCCATGTCGACGATCTCGAAGGTCCAGTCCTCGTAAGTGAATTGCTCGCCGGCCACCGGCAGGTGCCCGAGCTGGGCCAACGCAAAGCCGGCGATCGTATGGAACCTGGTGCTGACCGGCAGCTTCTTGAGCTGCAGCCGGTCGAGGGTCGCGTGCACCGGCGCCATGCCGTCTATCAGCAGCGAGCCGTCCTCGCGCTCGTAGACGTCGGGGTCCTCGCCCACGGCCTCCGGAAGGTCGCCGGCCAATGCTTCCAGCAGGTCGGCCTGCGTGACGATTCCCTCGATGCCACCATACTCGTCGACGACCACCGCGAGCCGCACCGGCGACTTCTTGAACTGCTCCAGCACCTTGAAGATCGGCATGGCCTCGTGGACCATCAGCGGCACGGCGACCACCGCGCCCGGATCGATCGCGCCGCCGCGCAGCGTCTGGTTCAACAGCTCCGTCTTGGTGACGGTGCCCAGCAGATTGTCGATGCTGCCCTGGCCCACGAGCATCTGCTCGTAGGGACTTTCCAGCACCGTCCGCACGATCTCGTCATGCCCGTCGTTCATGTCGATCCAGTCGAGTTCGGTGCGCGGCGTCATAATCTCGCCGATCCGGCGATTGCCGATCTCGAGGGCGCGCACCATGACCTCTTCCTGGGCGTCCTGCAGCAGGCCGGCATCCTGGCTGGCCTCGACCAGCAGCTTTAGCTCACCGGGCGAATGCAGGGATTCCTCCCCTGTTCCAGGCCGCAGGCCGCACAATCTCAGCACGAGATTTCCCATCCCGTTCAGCACGAGGATAGCGGGGCTGAGAAGCCACCTGAACAGGCTGAGCGGCCGCACCACCCACAGTGCCGTCGCCTCGCTGCGCTGGAGCGCGAGGCTCTTGGGCGCCAGCTCACCCAGCACGATGTGCAGCGCCGTGATCAGCAGGAAGGAGATGCCGACCGCAATCGCGTAGGCGCTGATGCCAGCCGTCGTGCCCCACAGGTGCGCCAGAGGCTCTTCGATCAGGTGAGCGATCGCCGGCTCGCCGATCCAGCCCAGTGCCAGTGACGAGATGGTGATGCCGAGCTGTGTTGCGGCAAGGTTGGAATCGAGATGGTCGAGGGCGCGGACCAGCGCCTTGGCGTTGATCCGCCCCGAGGCGGCGAGTTCGATGACGCGGCTGCGACGCACGGCCACCAGCGCGAATTCGGCGGCCACGAAGAATCCGTTGGCCGCGACCAGCAGCAATACGGCCAGCAAACCTCCCGCTCCGGACATGCCCCTCTCCCCCTATCGCGGCTTGTCGCCGGCTAGCGTGATCCGGTGCATGATGCGCCGGAAGCCGTGATAGTCGTTGATCGGATTGTGCATCGCGCAGCGATTGTCCCAGAAGGCCAGCGAGCCGGCTTCCCAGCGGAAGCGACAGGTGAACTCGGGCCGCGTCTGGTGCTCCCACAGAAAGCGCAGCAGCGGCAGGCTCTCCCTCTCGGTCCAGCCCTTGATGTGCGCGGTGTGGGCGTCTGACGTGTAGAGCGCCTTGCGGCCGGTTTCCGGATGGGTCCGCACGATCGGATGCTCGGCCGTCATCACCTTCAGCTCGGCACCGGCCGCTTTCATGCGGTCCTCGCGGGTCTTGGTGACGTCGGCCTTGGCCGAGGAGCTGACCCCGATCAAGCCATCCAGCGTCGCCTTCAGCCCATCCGAAAGCGCCTCGTAGGCAAGGTACTGATTGGCGAACATCGTGTCGCCGCCGAACGGCGGCACCTCGCGCGCCAGCAGCATGCTGCCCATCGGCGGGACCGGCAGATAGGTCGTGTCGGAATGCCAGATGCCGCCAAAATTGTTGCGCTCGTGTTCGAGCTTCACCACCGGCGTGATCATCTGCGATTCCGGCAGCCCCTTGAGCTGCGGATACTCGACCGGTTCGCCGAACTTCCGCGCAAAGGCCAGCTGCTGCAGCGGAGTCACCGTCTGGCCGCGCAGGAAGATCACGAGATGGTCGAGCAAGGCCTGGCGCATTTCGGCCACGACCTCCGCATCGAGATCCTGCGCCATGTCGACGCCGTGGATTTCAGCGCCCAGCGCCCCCGCGATCGGCCTCACTTCGATGTGGCGATAGTTTCGCATGTCTACCTCTTGGCCCAGGAGGGCGTCGTCTTCGCCATGAAATGCCGGATGCCCTCGGCCGCCTCCGGTTGACGCAGCAGCCCGACCAGATTGGCCGCCGCCTCGTCGAGCACGTCGAGATCATCCTTCTTCGCGCAGGACAGGACCAGCCGCTTGGCCACGGCCAGCGCCTTGGGCTCCATCTTCAGAACGTCATCCAGCAGGCCCTGCAGCGCCACCTCGACCTCGGCGCCGGTCGCGCAGAGATGGCGGCCGATCCCGAGGCGGTAGGCCTCCGCGGCATCGATGACCCTCCCGGTGACGGCGAGGTCGCGCACCGGCCCCTCGCCGAGGCGCCGCACCAGGAAGGGAATGATCTGCGAGGGGATGAAGCCGACCCTGGGTTCGGGAATGCCGAAGCGGGCGTCGCCGCGCAGGATCACGACATCCGAACAGCAGGCCATGCCAAAACCCGCCCCAACCGCCGAGCCTTCGACCACCGCGATGGTGGCTTGCGGCAGCGCTTCCAACGCCAACAATGCATTGCCGAACTGGCGATAGCTCGGGAGCAGCGGGTCCGTGCCACCCGGCGGTACAGACGGCAGGTCGGCCATCGTGTCGAGATCGCCGCCGGCGCAGAAATGCCCGCCCGCCCCGCGAAGGACCAGCACGCGGCACGCCGCATCGCTGGCGACGCCGACGAAGGCGTCCTCCAGTTCCAGCATCATCCGGTGCGTCAGCGCATTGCGCCGCTGCGAGCGATTCAGTGTCAGGAAGGTGACGGCGCCCTGCCGTTCGATCTCGAGGAACTCGTAGTCGGCCATGGGCAAAGTCTTAGCGAGCGACTATCGTGCCAACAAGATGATGCGCTTCGCGGTTCCGCTCCTCGCGGCTCTCCTTTCCCTGACGAACGCGGCCCGCGCCGACGACTGGGCCACCGTCATGACGCCGGCGCCCGGCCCGACACAATCCATTGGGTTCTATACCGCCGGATGCCTGCAGGGCGCCCAGGCGCTGCCCCTGGAAGGTCCGGGCTACGAGGCCATCCGGGTCAGCCGCAATCGCTATTGGGGCCAGCCGGTCACGATCGAGTTCATCAAGACGCTGTCGGAGAAGATCCGGGCCGCCGGCCAGGCCCATCTCTACATCGGCGACATCGGCCAGCCGCGCGGCGGTCCCGCCCCGTCCGGCCATGCCAGCCACCAGGTGGGCCTCGACGCCGACATCTGGTTCGAGCGCCAGCCCGGACCACGTCGCACGCCCGCCGATCGGGAAAATCCACGCCTGCGTTCGCTGGTGCTGGCCGACGACAGCGGCATCGACGACTCGGTCTTCAACGAGCAGCACGTCTTCCTGCTGAGGACGGCGGCGCAGATGCCGAACCTGGACCGCATGTTCGTCAACAAGTGGATCAAGCAGCGGCTCTGTCAGACGGTCGGCGGCGACCGCTCCTGGCTGCGCAAGCTGGTCCCCTGGTACGGGCACGACTCGCATTTTCATGTCCGCCTCTATTGCCCGCCGGGCAATCCGCAGTGCCAGCCGCAGGCCGACTATGCGCCGGACGACGGCTGCGGAGAGGCGCTCGACTCGTGGTTCCGCAAGGCGCCGGTCGTTCCGCCGACCACCCCGCCCAAGACCTACCGGCCCAAGTTGCCGGCGGCCTGTACGGCGGTACTGAACGCGCGGTAGCCGATCAGCCGATCCCGCCGCAGCGATTGGCGCGCTGGCGGGCCTGGACGTCGAGCCAGTCGAGACCACCCACCGTGCCGACGCGGATCCAGTCGACCTGGATCGTACCGTCGGGCACGCGCTTCACGACGTAACGCGATTCCGCCTGGGGCGCGCTCTGCGGCACGTACAGGACCGTTGTCGTGCCAGGCGCCGATGAAGGCTCGATGTTGACCACGAAGCCGCTGGCCGCCGGGGCCGCAAGGCAGGCCACCATCGCGTCATAGGGGACAGTATAGACACTCGACCAGGCCGGCACCGGCTTGGGCGGCGTAATCGGCTCACTGCCCAACTTGTCGACGGTCGAACACGCTGCGGCGGCGAGCGATAGAAGGGCGGGAACCATCACGTGCTTGAACATCACTCACCTCCGGAAACGTCCCTATTCTACTCGCCTTGCCCAAGGAGGGAACCGGCCCGGCGCGAAGAGCGGAAGAACCACTGGAAGACCTGAAAGCCGATCACGAGGTAGACGGCCGACAGGCCAAAGGCGACCGCCAGCATGTCCCAATGGACCGTCTTCTCCAGCATGATGGAGCGCATTCCCTCGAAGATATAGGCCGGCGGCAATCCCCAGGCGATGACCTGCAGCCAGTGCGGCAGCACGGTGATCGGATAGTAGACCCCGCTCACCGGCATCAGCACGAACACGGCCGCCCAGGCAAAGCTCTCCGCACTCTGCCCCACCCGCATGACCAGGCCCGACATGGCGAGCCCGATCGACCAGGAGAACATCTGCAGGATCACGAAGAAGGCGAGCAGCGGCAGGCCGAGCGTGTAGATCGAGTAGCCGAAGAACGCCCAGGCCATCAGCGACACCGGGATCATGCCCAGGAGGGTACGCAGCAGCGACGCGACGATGATGCCGGCGGCCAGCTCCCAGGAGCGGATCGGGCTGACGAAGAGATGGCCGAGATTGCGCGACCAGATCTCCTCCAGGAAGGCGATCGAGAGCGAGAGATTGCCGCGGACCACGACCTCCCACAGCAGCAGCCCCGACAGAAGCACGCCGGCAGCTTGCGCCACGAACGAGGCCTGCGGCAGGAGGTACTGGGTCATGAAGCCCCACATCACCATCTGCACGGCCGGCCAGTAGATCGAATCGACCAGACGCATTACGGAGCTGCGCCAGAGATAGATGTGGCGCAGCACCAGGGCATAGATGCGCTGGAGAGAACCGGTCATGACGTGCTCCCGTCGCGCTTGAGCGCATCGAGCCCGCGTCCCCGGCCGCGCGCCATGTCGAGGAACACTTCCTCCATGTCCTCGCGGCCGAACCGCTCCAGCAGCTCGCGCGGACTGCCGCGCTCGAAGACCTTGCCGGCCTGCAGCAGGATGACGTCGTCGCACAGCCGCTCGACCTCGGCCATGTTGTGCGAGGCGAGCAGGATCGTGGCGTGGGTTTCGTGCTGGTAGGATTCGAGGTAGCCGCGCACCCAGTCGGCCGTGTCGGGGTCGAGCGAGGCGGTCGGCTCGTCGAGCAGCAGCACGTCCGGCCGGTTGATCAGCGCCTTGGCCAGCGCCACGCGCGTCTTCTGGCCGGCCGACAGCTTGCCCGCCGGGCGGTCGAGGAAGGCCGACACCTGCATGTGCTCGGCGATCTCATCGATGCGGTGCCGCAGGTCCTTCACGCCATAGAGCCGGCCGTAGAACTGGAGGTTCTGGCGCACCGTCAGGCGATGCGGCAGGTCGACATAGGGCGAGGAGAAATTCATCCGCGGCAGCGCCGCATATCGGCGCCGCAGCATGTCGATGCCCAGGATCTCGATGCTGCCGCCGGTCGGCTCCAGCAACCCGAGCAGCATGGCGATGGTCGTCGTCTTGCCCGCGCCGTTCCCGCCGAGCAGCCCCAGCACGGCGCCGCGCGGCGCCGAGAAGCTCAGATCGTCGACCGCGACGATCTCGCCATACACCTTGCGGAGGTGCTGGACCATGATGGAGGGCGTTTCGGGCATGCCGGCATCACAACGCCTTGACGGCGGCTTCGATACGATCGAGCCCCTTGCTCAGCCGCTCGGCGCTCGAGGCGAAGCACAGGCGCACATTGCCCTGCCCGCCCGGGCCGAAGGCCTCGCCAGGCGCCAGGCCCACCTTGTACTGCTTTGCCATCGTCTTGCAGAAGGCCAGCGTGTCACTGACGCCCTCGACCGAGAAGAAGGCGTAGAAGGCCGCGTCCGGCCGCGCGATCTTCACTTTCGGCAGCGCGGAGAGCCGCTGGAACACCAGCTCCCCACCGGCGCGGCAGCGGTCGACCATCTCGTGGACGAAATCGTCGCCCTGCTCGAGTGCCGCGACCGCGCCCTTCTGCAGGAAGGCGGGAACGCCCGAGGTGTTGATCTGGACCAGCTTGGCGAACTGGTCGCCCAGCGCCGCCGGATGGGTAAGCCAGCCCAGGCGCCAACCGGTCATGGCCCACGGCTTGGAGAAGCTGTTGAGCACGATGACCGGATCGTCCGGCCCGGCCACTTCGAGGAAGGACGGCGCCACCTGGCGGCCATCGGGCCGTTTCGTATAGATCAGCCGGGCATAGACCTCGTCGGCCATGATCCAGACGCCGCGCTTGCGCGCGAAGTCCAGCAGTGCCGCCTGCTCCTCGGTGGACATCGTCCAGCCCGTCGGATTGCCCGGCGAGTTGACGAAGATCGCGCGCGTGCGGTCGTCGACGGCATCGAAGATCTTCTGGAGGTCGAGCGTCCAGCCGCCGGTCGGCGTCCGCTCGAGCGCCACGTATTTCGGAACGCCGCCCACCAGCCTGGTCGCCGATGTGATGTTCGGCCAGATCGGCGAGACGATCACGACATTGTCGCCGGGATCGAGCAGCAGCTGGCAGGTCAGCAGGATTGCCTGCATGCCGCCGGTGGTGACCGTGAGGCGCTCCATCGGGCATTTGATCCGGTAGAGCCGCTCGGTATAGACCGAGAGGGCACTCCGCAGCTCGGGGATGCCCCGCTGCCAGGTATAGAAAGTCTCCCCCGCCTGCAGGCCCCTGGCCGCGGCGTCGCGCACGAAATCCGGCGTCACGAGATCGCTCTCGCCGAACCACAGCGGGACCACGTCCGGGTCTCCGAACACGGTCATGGCCACTTCGGAAATAGGCGTTTCGGCCATGCCGGCGGTGGCGCCGCTCAACGAAGCCGGGAGGCCCGGCCCGACAAATCTGGGGTGGTCTTGCATCCATCGGACGTACCGCATCGTTCGGAATTGCGCCAGCCATCCGCCTGCACGACAATTGTTGGCGGCGAGGCCCAACCCTACTAATCACAGGAGAAAGCCATGAAGTATCCAGCATGCCTGCTTGCGGCCGCCCTGCTGCTGGCCGGTTGCGTGCACGGCGACAATGTCGAGCGCCTCCAGGCAGGAATGGATCGCGAGCAGGTCCGTTCCGTCATGGGACCGCCCGAGGGATCGACCTACACCCCCGGCAAGGACTGCGCCTACTACAGCGTTCTGAGGGATTTCTGGAGCCGCACGCCGTGGTCGATGTCCGACCGCTACTACGTCTGCTTCACGGACGGGAAGGTCGAGACCTACGGTAAGGCGACCCAATCGGCCCAGATGACAGCGCAATAGGGCGGCGCTACGGTACCGCCAGGGAGAGACAATGCATTCACATCAGGATGACGGGCAGATCGCGCAGTGGCTCGGCGATCGCCAGGACAGCCTCTATGCAGACGGCCGCCGCTGCGACGAAATCCAGTATCTGCAGTGCAAGCTGATTCTCAAGCCCGATCGTTTCACCTCGGCTCACGTGTTCAAGGAGTTCGCCGCGCTGGTCCAGCGTGCTGCGGCAACCACGGGCGTCGGGTATCAGCACACGCCGAAGTCCCAGCAGCGGCCCGAGGTGCGCGAGGTCCTGTTCCTCGATACCGGCGGCTACCACCTCTACAACAACAACTTCATCGTGCGGCGCCGGATCGCCTATCAGGACGGTTTCGCCATCGGCGATCCCGAGATCGTCTTCAAGTATCGCAGCGCCAACATGGAGAAGGCCCAGGCCCTCGACGTACGGCCGCGCATCGACGGCAAGTACAAGATCAAGTTCAAGCTCGAGGTCATGCCGCTCAAGGAGAAGATCGGCGGCATCCGGCGTCTGCTGTCGCACAATGTCGAGTTCGGCCTCAGCCAGGCCCCCCAGGCAGCCCGTATCGTGATGTCTTCACTCGGCAACATGTCGCTGCCGGAACTGACCCAGATCTTCCCGACGCTGAGCGGGATCTCCTGTGATGGCCCCAACGACATCTCCCTCGTCAACCAGACGATCGTCGAGGAACTCCTGCAGGATATCTGCCTGCTCGACTTCGGCCATCACACGGCGGCGACAGCCAATCTCGGCCTGTGGCGCGCCCGCGGCGACCACCATGCCTTCGTCGGCGAGTTCGCCTTCCAGCTGAGGTTCGCAGGACCCACCGACATCAAGCACAAGTCGCTGAATCACTGCGAGCGCTTCTTCCTCGAACTCCAGCAGGTCGCCGCCGACTGGCTGACGCTGACCACGACCAAGACCGGCGCCGTGTACCGCCTGAAGGGCAACCCGCCGCAAGCGCACGAATGAGCGACGCCGCAACTCCTCCACCCCCGCCGTCGCTCGGAAAGCTCTTCTGGGTCTTTCTGGTCATGGGAGCGACCAGCTTGGGCGGCGGCGTGGTCGCCTATCTGCGCACCGGCCTGGTCGTTCGCCAGCGTTGGCTGGACGATGTGTCCTTCGTCGAACTGCTGTCGATCAGCCAGACCCTGCCCGGCCTCAACGCCACCAACATGTCGATCCTGGTGGGCGACCGCCTGCGCGGCGGCATGGGAGCCCTGGTCGCCACCCTGGGCATGTGCATTCCCGGGGCCAGTCTGATGACCGCGGCCGGACTGCTCTATGGGGCGGGCGGAGACGGTCCCTGGTCGAAGGCCTTCCTGCACGGGATCGCCGCGGGTGCGGTCGGCCTCATCCTGGTCGTCCTGGTCCAGCTCGGCGCAAAGACACTGAAAACCTACGCCGACTATGTGTTCGTGGCCGCCACCGCCGTAGCCGTCGCCTTTTTCAAGGTGCCGGTCCCCTATGCGCTGATCGTTGCGGGAATCGTCGCCATCTGGTGGCATCGGCCGCGCAACAAGGACGTCCCGTGAAGCAGCTGTGGGACCTCGCCGGCGTCTTCGCCTACCTGTCGCTGCTCACCATCGGCGGCGGCATGGCTGCCTTCCCCGAGATGAAGGAACTCACGGTCGACACCTACCACTGGGTGACCTTCCCGGAGCTGCTTCATTTCTACAGCCTGGGCCAGCTCGCGCCCGGACCGAACATGATGATGGTCGCGTCGATCGGCGTCACCGTGGCCCATATTCCAGGGGCACTCGTGGCGCTCGTGGCCTTCTTCCTGCCGACCGGCCTGCTGACCTTCTTCGTGGGCCGGCTCTGGACCCACCTCGCGACGTGGCGCTGGCGGCCTGCGATCCAGACCGGGCTCGGCTCTGTCGCGGTGGGCCTCGTCCTGGCAGGCGCCATCATCATGGGGCGTGGCGCCATCACGCAGTTCTTCTTCGGCGTCATCGCTCTGGTGGTGTTCCTGCTGCTGTGGCGGACGAAAATCAATCCCGCCTATCCGATCGTGGCCTCCGGGCTCGTCGGGATGGCCCTGCACTATTTCAACATCGCCTGATCGGGCGGCAGCTGCGCGGTCTCGCCAACATATTCGGGCGCCAGTGCCCGGTCGCAGCTTGCCAATGGAACCCCAATCGCCACGGATTTGTCGCCTGCCCTGAGGCAGCCATCCCGCCACTGCCCGGACAGAGTGACTCCCGAAACCGTCACGGCCCCGTAGCCGTTCGGGAGACCCTTGGCATAGCTGCCTTCGAACCGGTCCTTGCCATTCCACGAATATCGACCAAGCCCCTCACGGCGGCCATTCCGGTAGGTCCCCTCGAAGCGGTCGATTGGCTGGCCATGCTCCGTCCATTGGGCCACGCCCATACCCTCCCGCAGAGCGGCGCGGCAGGACGCACTCCAGGTTACCTTATCTTGCGGATCGGGATGCCAGTCGGCGATGCGGCAGCCGACGCCCGGCTCGTAGATCCAGGAGCCTGTCTTACACGGTGTGTCCCAGCTGATCTGAATGGGATCTGGCTCGGTCGTACCGCAGTCGGGTTTCCCCGGCACCAAGGCAATCTGCTGAGCGAACACCGGGAATACGGCCAGGATCAGCGTCGACGATACTAGAGCGGCAAAAATCTTCACGGGACCCTCGACGAACGCTTGGTCTGGACGATTGAAACGCTCTGCCCGCGCGTGCGTTCCAGATCGCAACGTCCGGCAGCTTTCCGCATTAACTCCCTACATTGTGCAGATTTGAAGGATGCCCCGATGAAGCTCGTCCTCCCGACCGCCGTCAGCCTCGTCCTCATTGCTTCTTTGGCGGCAGCGCAAATGCCGCCAGCGACCGGAAAATCCACCACCCCGGCCGCCCCGCCAGCCGGCATGCCAGGGAGCGCCCAGACCGCCACGTCGGCCCGCACCCAGATCGAGGCGAGCGGCTATACCAACATCAAGGAGCTCAAGCGCCGCGACGACGGCTCGTGGCAGGCGCTCGCGACCAAGAACGACACCGAAGTCGCCGTGACGGTCGACACCAGCGGTGGCGTAACCCAGATGTCGCGGTAACCTTCCCGGGTCGGTATGCTATGCTGAAACATGTCGACCCTCCTGCTTGGCCTCGCGCTCTTCATCGGCGTCCATATTTTCACCACCCTCCGGGGCACGCGGGCCACTGTGATCGGCCGGCTCGGTGAAGGCGGATACAAGGGCCTCTATTCCCTGATTGCGGCCATCGGCCTGATCTTGATCGCCATTGGTTTCGGGCAATATCGCGGTGCCGGGTACATCCAGATCTGGAACCCGCCCTTCCGGGCCTTCCATCCCATCGCGGCAGCCCTCCTGTGGTTCGCCTTCGTGGCGCTCGTGGCGACCTATGCACCGCCCAGCCGCATCAAGTCGCTCCTCCGTCATCCCATGCTGGTCGCGGTCAAGGCGTGGGCCCTCTCCCATCTGCTGGTGAATGGGGACCTGGGCTCGATGCTCCTGTTCGGTAGCCTGCTCGCCTGGGCGGTCTATGACCGCATCGCCGTCAAGCGCCGGGGCGACGTGGGCGCGCCCCGGGTGGCCTGGTCAAAGAACGACCTTCTTGTCGTGGTGATCGCCACCGTGGCCTATGCCGCGATGATCTGGCTGCATGAATCGCTGATCGGCGTCACCGCCGCCTAGTGGTGGTGATGACCGTGATAGGCGTGGTGATGGCTCCCGCCGAACCGGTCGATATGTAGCGGTTGCTTGGCGAGCCCCGGGCAGAAGGTGTTCACCACCTTCTCGAGCTTGTCGTAGAGCGCCTTGGCCGGCTTGCGACCCCGCTCCAGCCGCTCGCGGGCCTTCTCGGCAAGGCGCGCGAGCTGCACCATGTCGACGTTCAGCAGCTTGCGGTCCTCGAGGATCATGCGGCCGCCGACCATCACCGAATGCACGGCCGCGCCGTCCTCAGTGTGGACGATCTGGTTCGTCGGATCGTTGAACGGGATCCAGTTGATGTGGCCCAGATCCAGGAACACGATGTCGGCCTTGTAGCCGGCCTCCAGCTTGCCGATCTTGTCGCCCAGACCCAGTGCCCGGGCGCTGCCCGCGGTCGCCGCGTGCAGCACTTCCTCGGTCGTGATCCACTCGCGGTTATCGGGCCCCTGCACTTTCGAGACCATCGAGGCCAGACGCATGTTCTCGTACATGTTCTGATTGTCCGAGCAGCTCGCGCCATCGGTGCCGATGCCGACATTGACCTTGGCATCCAGCATGCCGCGCATGTCGGCGATGCCGTTGCCCAGCACCATGTTCGAGCCAGGATTGTGCGAGACCGAGGCGCCCTTGTCGCCCAGCAGCTTCATGTCGTCGCCGTCGAGCCAGACACCATGCGCCACGGTGAATTTCGGCCCGACCAGGCCCAGCGAATCCATGTAGGCGGTGAGCGACGTGCCGTAGAGCCGGTAGCCGGCGACGACCTGCACCTTGGATTCGGACACATGGGTGTGCAGGCCGGTATCGTAGTCCGTGGCAAGCTTCAGGCAGGCCAGCAGGAACTCCCGGCTGCAGTGATGCGGGATCGTCGGCGCCACCGCCAGATGCACGCCCTGCCGGTCGAGCTTCCAGCCATGCAGCGCCTTCTTCATCTGCTTCACGCTCGCCTTGTAGGGCGAGAATTGATAGGCCTCGACCTCCTTCTGCAGCGATGGCGGCAGCTGGTCCATGAGGCCGGGGATGGCCTGGAAGAAGCTGGTGTCGGCCACCATCGGCGCCAGCATGGCGCGCATGCCGACATCGGCATAGGCCTGTCCGATGGACGCCAGCCCTTCCGCGGTCGGCATGGGAAACTCGGCCGCCAGGTCATAGGCGGCCGTGCAGCCTTTCATCACCATCTCGCACGCGCCGATCAGGCTCGACAGGTACTTGTCCTCGAGGGTGCGGGCGCCGCTCATGTAGGGACCCGCTGTCAGGAGAAGCTCCAGGGTCACGCGATCGACCATGCCCTTGGCGAGATTGCCATGGCTGTGGGTATGGCCGTTGATCAGGCCTGGATGGAGCAGCTTGCCCTTGGCGTCGATCACGATGGCGGATTCGGGTGCCGATACCTTGGGACCGATTTCGGCGATCGTGTCGCCATTGACGAGGATATCGGCTTTCGGCGCTGAATGTCCCTTGATGTCGACCACACGGCCACCGCGGATGACCGTCATCGGTGCGTTCGGCTTCTTCGCCATATGATTCACTCCCCCTCTTGCGGCCGGTCAGGCACCCGGCGTCGTATTGCTGCTCGACCACGGGAAGAAGACCCGCTCGGCGACGACCACGATCTGGAACAATACGACGCCCATCACCGACAGGATGATAAGCGCCCCGAACGCCACGGGCACCTTGAAGAACGCCGTCGACGTCTGAATGAGGAATCCCAGGCCTGCGTCGGCATTGACGAACTCCGCGACCACCGCGCCGACGACGGCGAGCGAGATCGCCACCTTGAGGCCCGCGAAGATGAAGGGAATGGCATAGGGCAGCCTGATGCGCAGCAATTCGCTGAGCTTCGAGGCGCGGCAGGCGCGGCTGAGTTCGATCAGTTCGGGCGGAACGGACAGCAGCCCGGTCGCGATCGAGATGACCAGCGGAAAGAACGCGACCAGCACGGTGATCACGATGCGCGGCAGTTCGTTGGTCCCGAGGAGCACCACGAGAATCGGCGCCAGCGCCACCTTGGGGATCGACTGCGTCCAGACGAGGAACGGATAGACCGCGGCCGCGATCGCGGGCGACGCGGTCAGTACGACAGCCAGCGGCAGGCTGATCAGGATCGAGACCACGAAGCCCAACATGACCGTCTTGAAGGTCGCCATCGTATGGCCGGCGACGGTCGGCCCGATGGCCATCGTGTCCTTCCAGATATCGGACGGCGTCGGCAGCAGGTATCCGGGAATTGCGAAGGCGCGGCAGGCGCCTTCCCACAGCAGGAACAGGCCGGCCGTGGCGATCAGGGGCACCACCACCTCGTACAGGGCGGCGCTCCTCTTTCGTCGTCGCGGCGGCTTCTGCCGCTGCTCAAGCGGCGGCGCGGCCTGGACTGACATTGCGTGTTCCGAAGATGAGTTGGCGGATGCGGTGACTGGCTTCGTGGAATTCCGGCGTGGCCTCGGTTTCGAAGCTGCGCGGGCGCGGCAGGCCGATATCGATGATTTCGGCGATGCGGCCGGGCCGCGGCGACATCACCACCACCCGGTCGGCCAACACGACGGCCTCCGTGATCGAATGCGTGACGAACAGCACGGTCTTGGGCCGCTCGCTCCAGATCCGCAGCAGCTCCATGGTCATTTCCTCGCGCGTCAACGCGTCGAGTGCCCCGAACGGCTCGTCCATCAGCAGGATGTCCGGATCGTGGACCAGGGCTCGGCAGATGGCGACGCGCTGCTGCATGCCGCCCGACAGCTCGCGTGGCGACTTGCCCTGAAGCCTGTGAGGCCGACCAGCTTGAGCAGCGCCATCGCCTTGTCGGTACTGGTCGAATCGATGCGGTGCATCATGCGCAGCGGAAACAGCACATTGTCGAGCACGCTGGCCCAGGGGAGCAAGGTCGGCGCCTGGAAGACGATACCCGTTTCCGCCCGCGGCTCGGTGATTTCCTCGCCACCGATCGAGGCCCGCCCCGCCGTCGGCAGGATCAGCCCGGCGACGATGCGCAGAAGCGTGGACTTGCCGCAGCCAGACGGCCCAACGAGGGTGATGAACTCGTTGCGTCCGATCTCGAGCGACACGTCCTGCAGCGCCGTGACCTGATCGCCGTCACGGCTGTTGAAGATGCGGGTGACCCGGTTGAGCGAGATCACGTCGAACCCGTCATTTGGCGATCTTGCTGGTGTCGATCGCGGTCTTGTAGTCGAACTCGGGCTTCAGCTCGTTGGCCGTGGCGATGGTTTCCCACGAGAACTTGAGCCGGTCCGGGCTTTCCTTGCCCCAGCCGAACTCCTTGCTGTGGTCGTTGAAGACGAACTTCATCACCGCCTTCACGCTGCCCATGCAGTCGTCGAGTTCGACCTCGGGGAACCGGGCGACATGCAGCTTGCAGGCCTCTTCCGGATTGGCCGCGGCCCATTCGAAGGCCTCCTTGGTGGCGGCCAGGAAGCGCGTCACCAGGTCGGGCTTGTCCTGGATCATCTTGTCGGTGGTGATGAGGCTCGCCGCGTAGATCTTGAAGCCGACCTCGACGAAGGGCAGCGGCAGGATCTCCTGCCCGGCCTTAACCGCCGCCTTGTTGATGTAGTAATAATGGATCGAATAGAACGGCGCGGCGTCGATGTTCTTGGCAATGAGCTGGGCCGCCATTGCGGCCCCGTCCATGTTCGTCCAGATCAGCTTGTTGGGATCCGTCCCCGCCTTCTTGGCGACTTCGGGGAAGTAGAAGCGATGGCTGTTGCCCGGCGTGATGCCGATCTTCTTGCCTTCCAGTCCCTTGAAGTTGGTGATGCCCGAACTCTTCAGCACGAACAGCGAATGCGGCGATTCGTTGTAGAGTACGGCGATCGTCTTGACCGGCACGTTGGTCCGCGCCCTCGCCGTCATGACGGCCGCGATGTCGGCCACCCCGAAATCGGCAGCCCCCGAGGCCACCTTGGTGACGGTGTCGCCCGAGCCGTAGCCGCGGGTAATCGTGATGTCGATGCCGTGCTTGGCGTAGATGCCCTTGCTCCAGGCACCGTAGTACATCGCGTGTTCGCCGGACGGGATCCAGTCGGTCTGGAACCGAACCTTGTCCTGCGCAAACGCCGCCCCTCCGAACAGGAACGTCAGGGCAAGCGCCGCCAATCCTGTGCGTCGGCGAAACGATGATGACTGCATGAATGCCTCCCCCTGGCGTGTCGAGCACTGCGAGGGAAGCAATATCGGTGCCACGCGCTTATCGCTAAGCGAGCCAGCCCAGGGTCGCCGCGACCAGGACGGCGTAGCGCGCCGTCTTGCCGATCCCGACCAGCAGGACAAATGGCAGCAAGGGCGTGCGCAGCGCGCCGGCTACAACGGTGAGAGCGTCGCCGCCGAACGGCAGCCAGGCCAACAGCAAGGACCAGATCCCCCACCGGGCATACCAGCGCTCGACGCGCTCGTAGTCGCGCGGCTTCACGGGAAACCACGAGCGGTCGCGGAAGCGCTCGATCAGGCGACCCAGAATCCAGTTGACCACGGAGCCCAGCGTGTTCCCGAGCGACGCCGCGAACAGCAGCGTCTCCCAATGGGTCGGCTCGGCGACCAGCAGGCCGATCAGCACCAGCTCCGACTGAAAGGGCAAAACCGTTGCCGCCAGGAAGGCGGCGGCGAAAAGGCCGGTATGGCTGAGGATGAAAGAACCCGGGTCCATGCACCTTTCACTTACAGGATGGAGTTTCTTCGCGCAGCCGACGGCGGCGGACGGACCGTGTTTCAGCAAATCCATGCAACACCTTTCAGAAGCCGGCGTTGATCCCCCACAGCCTGAAACCCCTGGAGGAATGCATGAAGAAGACCCTCGTTACCTTTGCCGCGATTGCCGTGACCAGCATCGCCGGGGCCGCCTTCGCCCAGACGGTGCAGCCGAGCACGCCGGCTGGCCGCGACATGAACTCGATGCCCGGCCAGACCAGCAATCCGAACACCAACCTTCCGGCCACCTCGTCCAACGCCACCGCGGCGGAGGCCGCCGCCAAGTCGAAGCTCGAGGCCAAGGGCTACAACGGCATCAAGTTGCTGAAGCGCGATACCGCCGGCAACTGGACCGGCAAGGCGATGCGCAACAACGTCGAGGTCGCGGTGACGCTCGACCCGTCGGGTAACGTCCGCGAGCAGTAGGAGCCACACCCTACTGGCCTGCGGATTGGCGGAGCGCCCTACCCCTCGTGGGGCGCTCCGTTCGCATGTCTGAACCTGGCTCGTGCAATCGAGGGTGCCACAGCTCGGCCGCCACGCTACGATGCGTCCCTCATAACGGCGGCGGGGAATTTGCGCATGCGCACAGTCAAGGACGTCACGTTCGATCTGCTCCGCAAGCTCGGTCTCACGACGATCGTCGGCAACCCCGGTTCGACGGAAGAGACCTTCCTCAAGGACTTCCCCAAAGACTTCGACTACGTGATGGCGCTGCAGGAGGCCAGCGTCGTCGGCATTGCCGACGGGATCGCGCAGGGGCTCCGCAAGCCAGTCATCGTCAATGTGCATACGGGCGCCGGCATGGGAAACGCGCTGGGCTGCATCGTCACGGCCTTTCAGAACAAGACACCGCTCATCATCACCGCCGGCCAGCAGACTCGCGAAATGCTCCTGCTCGAGCCCCTCCTCACGAACATCGACGCCGCCAACCTGCCGCGGCCCTGGGTGAAATGGGCCTATGAACCCACACGGGCGGAAGACATTCCAGCCGCCTTCATGCGGGCCTATGCGACGGCGATGCAGCAGCCAGCCGGTCCCGTGTTCCTCTCGCTGCCGCTCGACGACTGGGACAAACCGATGTCGGAGATCGATGTCTTCCGCACGGTCGCCACGCGCATCGGCCCCGATCCGGTCCGCGTCGCCGAGTTCGCCGAACGCATCAATGCCGCCCGGTCGCCCGTCATCGTCTATGGATCGGACCTGGCCCGCAGCCAGGCCTGGAAAGATGGCATCGTATTCGCCGAAACGCTGGGCGTTCCCGTCTGGACGGCCCCCTTCGCCGAGCGCACGCCCTTCCCCGAGACCCACCCCCAACATGCGGGCGCGCTCCCCGCAGCCATCGGGCCTCTGGGCAAGAAGTTCGCGGGCCACGATCTGGTGATCGTCATCGGCGCGCCCGTGTTCCGCTACTATCCCTATGTCGGGGGCGACTACATTCCCAAGGGCACGCAACTGCTACAGGTTACCGACGACCCGAACATGTCTTCGAAGGCGCCGGTCGGCGACAGCCTGGTGTCGGACGCGCGGCTGTTCCTGGAGGCGATCCAGCCGCAGCTCAAGAAGCGGACTTCGTCCATCGCCTCGCCACTGCGCCCGGCCCCGAAGACGCCCGACATGGAAGCGCAGCCCCTGGCGGGCGACGCCATCATGGCCGCGGTGCGCGACGCCTGCCCCGCCGACTACGTGCTGGTCGAGGAAGCGCCTTCGGTCGTTGCCGAAATGCAGGACCAGTTCCGGATCGACAAGCCGGATTGCTTCTACACTTTCGCATCTGGTGGGCTCGGATGGGACATGCCGGCGGCCGTCGGCCTGGCGTTGGCGGAACGCAGCAGTGGCCGCAATCGCCCGGTCGTCGCGCTGATGGGGGACGGTTCGTTCCAGTATTCGGTCCAGGCGCTCTACACGGCGGTCCAACAGAAGGCCCACGTCGTCTTCGTCGTCCTGCAGAACCATGAATACGCCATCCTGAAATCCTTTGCCGAGCTCGAGGAGACGCCGAACGTCCCGGGCCTGGACCTGCCGGGGATCGACCTGGAGGCACTCGCAAAAGGCTATGGCGCGCCGGCGAAGCTGGCCAGGACCGGTGCGGAGGTCACGGCGGCCGTCGCCGAAGCGATCGCACGGCCCGGCGCCAGCGTCGTCGTCGTGCCGCTCACGCGGAAGCGTCACTCCCTGATCTGAGGGCCGGTCCTCAGACGGGCGGCGTGCGACCGGCCATAGGCGTAGTAGATGACGAGGCCGATCGCGATCCAGAGGACGAGCCGCGCCCATGTCACGGGGGCCAGCCCGACCATCAATCCGAGGCACGAGAGGATTCCGAGCATCGGGATCAACGGCACGGCCGGCACCCGGAAGGGTCTCGGAGCATGCGGCTCGAGACGACGAAGTCGCACCACCGACGCGCAGACCATCAGGAATGAGAACAGCGTGCCGACGCCGACCAGCTCGCTCAGCATCTCGATCGGTGACAGGGCGGCGATCGTCGCGACCACTACGCCAATCAGAATCTGACTCACCCACGGCGTCTTGAGCCGCGGATGGACGCGGCTGAACAGCGGTGGCATCAGCCCGTCATTCGCCATGGTCGCGAAGATGCGACATTGTCCGTAAAGCAGAACGAGGATCGCCGTCGTAATGCCGATCAGCGCCCCGAGCTGGATCAGTGCCGCGAACCAGCCGATGCCCATGCGATCGGCCGCGAGCCCGACGGGAGCAGCCACGTTCAGCTCCAGATACGGGACGATGCCGACGAGCACGCCCGCGACCAGGATATAGAGGACCGTCGAGACTACGAGGGCGCCCAGAATGCCGATCGGCATGTCCCGCTGCGGCCGCTTCGCTTCCTGCGCGCAATTCGAAACGGCGTCGAAGCCGATATAGGTGAAGAACACGACCGAGGCGCCATGCAGGACGCCGCTCCAGCCGAAGGTTCCGAAAGTTCCGGTATTCGCCGGCACGAAGGGCTGCCAGTTGGCGGCCGAGACGTGGCTGATCCCGAAGCCGATGAACGCCAGAATGACGAGCAACTTGATCGCCACCATGAGATTGTTGAGGCGCGCCGACTCACGCGTGCCCTGCACGAGCAAGAGGGTGAGCAGCGCGACGATCGCCGCGGCCGGCAGGTTGGCGATCGCGGTCACGGAGGTGCCATCGGCGAGATGGACGACCTGCCCTGTCGAGGCCGAAAGCCGCGGCGGGATGGCAAGCCCGATGGAGGCCAGCGTGCCGTTGAAGTAGCCAGACCATCCCACGGCCACCGCCGCCGCACCGATCGAGTATTCGAGAATGAGGTTCCAGCCGACCAGCCAGGCGGTGAGCTGCCCAAGGCTGGCATAGGTGTAGGTGTAGGTGCTGCCGGCCACCGGCATGAGCGCCGCCAGCTCGGCATAGCAGAGCGCCACGAAGGCGCAGGCGGTCCCAGCCAGCACGAAGGACACGACCACGGCAGGCCCGGCGTACAGTGCGGCTGCCGTGCCGGTCAGGACGAAGATCCCCGCGCCGATGATGGCGCCGATCCCCATGAAGACGATGCTGACGGGACCCAGGACCCTGGGCAACGCGACAGCATGGCTCGCTGGCGCCATGATCTCGGAAAGCAACTTACGCGACGCAGCGCCTTGAATTCTCATACGGGTCCCCCGTCCTCCTCATAGCAAGAGCGGGCCGGACAACCCATATAAAGTGGATGCGTACCACCCTCCTCACCGTCGTCTTCGTGATGGCCCTGGTCGCTGCGGCGGACACGGCCTTCGGTCAACTCGTGCCCGGATCGATCGGCAATGGCGGCCGGATGCCCGACACCATGTCGCCTGGTGCCCTGCCGCCGCCGCCCGTCGCCCCACCCGCGCCGGTCATGGCACCGCCCCCATCCCAGCCGAATACCTACTCGCTAACCCGCGACCGCCTCGAGAATCAGGGCTACCGGGTCCAGCGACTGGAAGAAAAGAATGACGGTTCCTGGCGCGCCAACGTGAGCCGCGATCCCGTACCGACCCGCCCCCAGGGGGTACCCAAGCGGGTCACAATCCACCCGAACGGTCAGGTCGTCGAGGAGTACTGATACCCCTCCTCCTGCGACAATCTGCGACGCCGATGTCGGATCTGGCCCCTCTCGGCCGTCCTCGGGGCAGTCACATCGGAGGATTGCCATGAGAAAGATCGTTGCCGGCGCGTTCGTCAGCCTGGACGGGGTCATGCAGGCGCCCGGCGGGCCCGAGGAGGATCCGACGGGCGGTTTCGAACACGGCGGCTGGACCGTGCCCTACTGGGACGGCCCGATGGGCCAGTTCATGGACGCATGCTTTTCTCAGCCCTTCGACCTGCTGCTCGGCCGCAAGACCTACGAGATCTTCGCCGCGCATTGGCCGTTCGTGGGCGGGGACGATCCCATCGGCAGGGTCTTCAACGAGGTGACCAAGTACGTCGCGACCTCCTCGGCCGTGTCTCTTGGATGGACCAATTCGGTCGCTCTGGAGGGCGACGTCGCCGCGGAGGTCGCCCGGCTAAAGCAGGGCGACGGGCCAGTCCTGCTGACCCAGGGCAGCAGCGTCCTGCTGCAGACCCTGCTCGCTCACGACCTGATCGACGAGTTCCGCCTGCTCACCTTCCCGCTGGTGCTCGGACACGGCAAGAAGCTGTTCGGCCCGGGCACGAAGCCCGGCGCGCTGAAGCTTACGGAGAGCAAAGTCTCGACGACGGGCGTCACCATGGGCGTTTACGCTCGCGAAGGCAGCGTGAAGTCCGGCAGCTTCGCGTTGCCGCAAAGCTCCGACGCCGAGCTGGCCCGACGCGAGAAGATGAAGAAGGAAGGCTGACGGAGCTACTGCCCCGTCTTGATGTTGGCCTCCTTGATCACCTTCGCCCATTTCGGAATGTCCCCGGCGATGGCGGCCCGGGTCTCCTCCGGCGTACTGCCGACGAGGTCGAGGCCCATCGCCGCGAACTTCCTCTGCATCTCCGGATCGGCCAGCGCCTTGAGCGATTCCGCGCGCACTTTTTCGACGATGGGACGCGGCAGGCTGGCGGGGCCCATCAGGGCGAACCACGAGGTCGCCTCGAAACCGGGAAAACCCTGCTCCGCCAGGGTCGGCAGGTCCGGGGCGCTCGAGGCCCGTTTCAGCGAGGTGACGGCGATGCCGCCTACGCGGCCGTCGCGCACCAGCGGCATTCCCGCACCGGCATTCTGGATGCCGACCGGGACCACACCGCTCATCACGTCGGTGAGGTTGGCGCCGCGGTATGGGATGTGCTCCATCTTTATGCCGGCCAGATGGCAGAACAGCTCGCCCGCGATGTGTTGAGGCGTACCGACGCCCGGCGTCCCGTAGGAGAGCTTGCCGGGATTGGCCTTGGCATAGGCGATCAGCTCGGCAATCGACTTCACCGGCAGGTCGTTGTTCACGACGAAGACCGACGGCATGACCAGCGAGGTCGAAATCGCGGTCAGGTCCTTCAGCGGATCAAAGGGCAGCGCCTGCAGCGACGGCAGGATGGTGATCGCGGCATTCCCCGACCACATCAGCGTATAGCCGTCAGGAGGGGCCTTGGCGACGCGGTCGACCCCGATCGCACCGGAATTGCCCGAGACGTTTTCGACGATCACCGGCTGTCCCCAGGCCTCGCTGAACTTCTGCGCAAACATCCGGGCGGTGACGTCGGTCGCACTGCCGGCCGTGAAGCCCACGACCAGCTTGACCGGCTTGTCCGGCCAAGTGGTCTGGGCGGCTGCGCCGTGTGCGCAGAACAAGGCGAGCAGGCACGAAGCCATAGCGCGAATGAGACTTAACATTTGCCAGTCCTCCCGTGGGCGGTCTTTGCCGCCTCTTGGCACACGGTAGGGGCCGTGCCCGCGTACGGCAACCGCCCCGACTCCGCGCCCGTCGTCACGCGAAGGTCACCGAGACTCAGTCGTCCTGTCGCACCCTGTGGGGCGAAAGGTAGGTGTAAGACCTGCGTGCAATACCCATATTGATCGGTGGAGGTATATGTGACGGTTTCCCATCCAGTAGACACCCATGTCGGCAGCAGACTGCGCCAACGGCGCGCGCTTCTCGGCATGAGTCAGACCGATCTCGCTAACGCGGTCGGATTGACCTTCCAGCAGGTCCAGAAATACGAGCGCGGCTTCAATCGCATCAGTTCGAGCCGGCTGTTCGAATTCTCGAAGGTCCTCGACGTCCCCGTGACCCATTTCTTCGACGGGATGGATGCGTCGGTGGGCAGCACCAAGCGCAAGCCGGGTCGACCCAAGGCGGCCGTGAAGCAGACGGAGGATCTCAATACGAAACGCGAGACCCTCGAATTGGTCCGCGCTTACTACAAGATCCGGAACAAGGGCCTGCGGACCAAGACGCTCGACCTGATCCAGGCACTTGCGAAGGATTGACGGACGGTCGCAACATTCGTTCCTCCAGAACGTTGGGTGTCTCTCTACCAACGTCGTGCCGCCTGCGGCTTCGGAGACCTTGAATGACCCGTCCGCTGGTCGCGACCGCTCTGCTTCTCCTGCCCGCTCTCGCTGCGTGCAATGACGGCCCGCCGCTCAAGGCCCCTTCTCCGGATGCCCCGATCTCGACGGTCCGGTACCAGTGCCAGCAGGACAAGACGATCGTAGCCGACTTCTACGATGGAAAGTCGAGTGTCGGCCCCGATGGCCGCCCGATCCCCGGGGGCCGGGCCATCGTCCAACTGAGCGACGGCCGGAAGTTCAGTTTGCCCCAGACCCTGTCGGGGTCGGGCGTCCGCTACGCCGATTCGAGCGGGACGTTCGTCTTCTGGACCAAGGGTGACACCGCCTTCGTCGAGGAAGGCGCGACCCAGACGGTGACCTACCGGGACTGCGTTCAGAAGCGCTGAGGCCCTGCCCTACCGCCGCCCGGCGAGCGCCCGGTTCTCGAGGCGACTGAGCAAGCGCACCAGGGGCCACAGCAGCAGGAAGTAGATCACCGCGGCCATGACGATCGGCGTCGGATTGTAGGTGATGCTCTGCGCCTGGCGGGCCTCATAGAGCAATTCCGGCACAGCAACCACCGAGCCCAGCGAGGTGAGCTTCACCACTTCCAGCGTGTTGGAGAGCAGGTCCGGCATCACGTTGCGCACGGCCTGGGGCAGCACGACGTATCGCATCGCCTGCATCCGGCCGAGACCGGTGGAGCGCGCCGCCTCGACCTGCCCGCCCGGCACCGAGTCGATGCCGGCGCGGAAGATTTCTCCGTAGTACGAGCCGGTATTCAGAAAGAAGGCGATGGCCACGCAGGCGAAGCCTCCCAGCTCGAGGCCGGCGAACGGAAGCCCCGCGAACAGCAGGACCAGAAGGACCAGCGGCGGAAAGGCCCGGAAGAAGTCGACCCACGCCATCAGCGGCCAGCGCACCAGCGGATGCTTGATCGAGGCAAGAAGCGCCAGGATCAACCCGCCGAACAGTCCGAGCGGCACGACGATCAGCGACAGCAGGATCGTGTTCCAGAGACCCGTCAGCACGATGGGCCACGCCGCCTTCATGATCTCGATGTTGAAGAAGGCTTCGATCATCGCTTCCACGCGAACTTGGCCTCGATCCAGCGGGCCGCAACGACGACCGGCAGGAACAGCACGACGTAGGCCGCCGCCCCCATCATCAAGGGCGAGGGATTGTAGGAGTTGGACATCGCAGAGCTGGCCTGTCCCAGGATCTCGGTCACCGCCACGACGGTGCCCAGCGCCGTCCCCTTGGTGATCGAGATGGTGCGGTTGGTGAGTGGCGGGATGGTGAGCCGGAAGGCCTGCGGCAGCACGACGTTGAACAGGGTCTGGCCGAACGACAGGCCGGTCGAGCGCGAAGCTTCCCACTGGCCCTTCGGGATCGAGGTGATGCCCGCCCAGAAGATCTCCTCGGAGAAGGCCATCAGGACAAAGGCGAGCGAGAGCCAGGTCGAGACGAATCCCGACGGCGACGGGCCTGCATAGGGCAGTCCGAAGTACATCAGGACGATGATGACCAGCGGCGGCAGTGAGCGAAACAGATCGACGACGAAGATGATCAGCCAGTTGAGCGGCCGGATCGCCAGGCTGCGCAACAGAGCGAGCGCCAGCCCCGCCCCGAGGCCCGAGACGACGATCAAAATCGCGAGCTCGATGGTCACCACCATGCCGGACAGGATGTCCGGCAGGTACTTCCACATGACCTTCGCGTTGAAGAAGGTTTCGACGAATTTGTCCCAGCCGCTCATGCCAAATCGGCCTCAGTGCCGCTGGATCTGGCCGATGAAGGCGCGCGTGCGTTCGTGGGCCGGGTTCTCGAAGATCGCCGAAGGCGGTCCCTGCTCCACGATCAGCCCGTCATCCATGAACACGACACGGTCGGCCGCATTGCGCGCGAACCCCATCTCATGGCTGACCACGATCATGGTCATGCCGCTCTCGCGCAGGCCGCGCATCACCTCCAGGACCGAACCGACCAGCTCGGGGTCGAGGGCACTGGTCGGCTCGTCGAACAGCATCACGCGCGGCTCCAGCGCGATCGAACGGGCGATGGCGACACGCTGCTGCTGCCCGCCGGAAAGCTGGCCCGGCGTGTGATCCGCACGCTCGGCGAGGCCCACGCGTTCGAGCGCCGCCCGGCCCAGCGCCTCGGCCTCTGCGCGGCCCTTGCCCGCCACCTTGCGCAGCGCCAGGGTCACGTTCCCCAGCGCCGTCATGTGCGGGTAGAGATTGAACGACTGGAAAACCATGCCGATGCGACGGCGGGCATGGTTGATGTCGGTCTTCGGGTTGAGCATGTCGATGCCGTCGACCACGATCGAGCCGGAGGACGGTTCCTCCAGCCGGTTGAGACAGCGCAGCAGCGTTGACTTGCCGGAACCCGACGGCCCGATCACGAAGACCAGCTCCCGCTCGTCCACCTTCAAATCGACGCCCTTCAGGACGTGAAGGGTGCCGAAATGCTTGTGGATGGCGCGCGCATCGACGATGTGGCTGGTCACGGGACCCTTGTCATTTCAAACGGATCAAAACGAAATCGAGGGGCCCTTGCCGACGCCGGAAAGGCCCCTCGGTCTGGCGATTCGGAAGGACGAACTCAGCCGCCGCACTTCAGTTCGTGCGGGGTCGGATCGTACCCGGGCATGCCCGGGACGCCGTAACCCGACGTGATCACGACGGCGAGGTCATCGGCCGCCGGCTTCTTGTTGAACCACTTCTCGTAGAACTTCGCCATCGTGCCGTCCTTCTTCATGCAGTCGAGCGCATCCTGCAGCTCGGCGCGAAGCTTGGGATTGTCCTTCGGCACGGGCGCGGCCCAGTGGGCACGCGTTTCGGCAAGTTCGAGGTCGGCGATGAACTGCGGGTTCTTCGAGGCGGCGTAGACGATCGTGGTATTGCCGCCCAGCGTCGCATAGGCGCGGCCCGAGAGGACGGCCTGCGTCGCGTCGGGCTGCGTGTCGTAGACCTGCACGGTGAAGCCGTGCTGCTCGGCCATCTTCTTGGCCAGCGTCTCGTAGGGCGTGCCCTTGTTCACGGCCACGGCCTTGCCCTTGAGGTCGGCCCAGCTCTTGATCGGCGCGCTGCCCTTCTTGATGCCGAACTGGAACGCCGTCCACAGATAGCCTGCGGTGAACAGCATGTTCTCGGCACGCTCCTTGGTCACCGTCGTCGGCGCCGCGATGAAATCGTAGCGGCCGGACTGCATGCCCGGAATCAGGGTCGAGAAGCTCACGGCGTCGATCGTGATGTCACGCTTCATACGCTTGGCGGCCTCGGTGAAGACGTCGATCTGGAAACCCTCGACGCCGCCCCCCAGTTTCGGCATGGCGTGCGGTGCGAAGGTGCCATCGACACCGGTGCGCAGCGGCGGCTTCTTATCCTGGGCGAGCGCGGGGCTCACGCACATCAGCGCGGCCACGGCCAGCGCGGCAAAGCGACGGTGCATCATTTCGTCAGTTCCCTTCCCATGAAATCCCCAAGCGGCAAAGTTAGAACAAGCGTTGTCGGATAGCAATTTAGGGGCCATCTTGCGGCCCATGTCAGACCGCATCCTCGTCATCAATCCCAACTCTACCGAAGCCGTCACCCGCGGCATCGACGTCGCCATGGAACCGCTGCGCATGAACGGCGGCCCGGCCATCGAATGCGTCACGCTGAAGGACGGTCCGCCCGGCATCGAGAATCAGGGGCATGTCGAACAGGTCGTGCCGCTGATCGGCGCCATGGTGAAGCAGCGCGACAACGACTGCTCGGCCTTCGTCATCGCCTGCTATTCCGATCCCGGCCTGCATGCGGCGCGCGAACTCACGACCAAACCGGTGCTGGGCATCGCCGAATGCGGCATCCTGACCGCCCTCACCCTCGGTCAGCGCTTCGGCGTCATTTCGATCCTGAGGAAGTCGATCCCGCGCCATCTGCGCTACGTCGGCCAGATGGGCCTCAACGACCGCATGGCCGGCGACCGCGCGATCGGGCTCGGCGTGGTGGCGCTCGCCGACGAGGCGCGCACCTTCAGCCGCATGGCCGAAGTCGCCGCCGAGTTGCGCGACGAGGACGGTGCGGACGTGCTGGTGATGGGCTGTGCCGGCATGGCGCGGTACCGGGAACGGCTGCAGCGCCATGTCGGCCTGCCGGTGGTCGAACCCAGCCAGGCCGCCGTCGCGATGGCGATCGGCCGCTCCCGGCTGAACTGGTCCTGAGCTATTCGGCCGCGGCCTTGACGACCGGCGCAGCCGGGAAATCCATGCGGTCGTTGGTCCGGCAGTAGCGATCGGCGAACATGCGTCCGACAGGGTGGTACTTGTCCATATGGACGCGCTTGGCCTTGTCGTCCCACAGCTCGTCGCGGATGTGGAAGCGCAGCCCCTCGCCGATCACGAGCTGGCGATCGTCCTTGACGTTGATGACCTGCCAGGTCTTGCACTCCATCGCCCACGGCGCCTCAGCGAGACGCGGAGTCTTGATGTCCACCGAGGGCGCGAGCTTCAGGCCGAGATAGTCGGGCTCGCCGACATTCGGCGGAAAGTCGCCGCTCGATTCGTGCATCTTGAGCGCCAGCGGCTCGTCGGTCAGGTTGATGACGAACTCGCCCGTCCGCTGGATGTTCGTCCAGGTGTCCTTGAGGCGCCCGTCCGGCCGCTTGTTGATCGCGAACATGCAGAGCGGCGGGTCTTCGGCGAAGACGTTGAAGAAGCTGAACGGCGCCGCGTTTACCACGCCGGTCGGTCCCAACGTCGTCACCCAGGCGATCGGCCGCGGAAGAACGAAGGCGGTCAGGACCTTGTAGCGCTCGTGCGGCGTCAGCTCGTCGGAAGCGTATTGCATCTCTGTGTCCTCAGTTCGACGGTTCGAGCTTCACGCCGGTGCGCTCGCTGATCAGCTTGTAGTGCTCCGGTCGACGATGCTTGGCAAAGTTGAAGGTGGTGTTGCGGATGTATTCGCCGAGGCCGAGGTCGCAATCGTAGGAGATGACTTCGTCGTCCTCGGTCGTGCCCTTGGCAACGATCTCGCCGGTCGGCGCGACGATCACCGATCCGCCATGCAGCCAGAACCCGTCTTCCTTGCCGGCCTTTGCCGTCGCCACGACCCAGATGCCGTTCTGATAGGCAGCTGCCTGCAGCGACAGCATGTGGTGGAACACGCGCAGATAGGGCGGCTCGTGCGGCGCGTAGACGTTGTCGCTCGGCGTGTTGTAGCCCAGCACCACCATCTCGGCGCCCTTCAGCGCCATGACGCGGAACGTCTCGGGCCAGCGGCGGTCGTTACAGATGCATTGCCCGACGATCACCTCGTCCTTGAACATCTTCCAGACGTTGAAGCCCAGGTTGCCGACCTCGAAATACTTCTTCTCGAGATGCTGGTACGGCACCGTCGGGCGGTGCTCGTCATGGCCGGGCAGATGCACCTTGCGGTATTTGCCGATCAGGCGCCCGTCCGGTCCGACCAGGATCGACGTGTTGAAATGGTGCGTCGATCCCTCTTCCTCGGTGCGCTCGGCATAGCCCAGGTAGAAGCCGATCCCCTTCTCGCGCGCCAGCTCGAACAGCGGCAGCGTGTCCGGGCTCGGCATCTGGCTCTCGAAGTACTTCTCGACCTCGTTGGGATCCTCCATCCAGTAGCGCGGGAAGAAGGTCGTCAGCGCGAGTTCCGGGAACACGATGAACTTGGAGCCGCGGCTGTCGGCCTCCTTGAGCATTTCGATCATACGCTTGACCACACTCGCCCGGCTGTCGGCGAGGTGGATCGGACCCAGCTGGGCGGAAGATACTTTCAGGCGGCGAGACACGGCGACGACTCCCTTTTTGTCATCCTGGGCGAAGCGAAGGATCTCCCGCTTCGCACAAACTCGATTTAACTCCCGTCAGGTCCTTCGCTGCGCTCAGGACGACGACAAGACTAGAACAACGGCTTGAGGCCGAAGCGCGACATAGCCTGCAGCTCGGGCGTGGACTGCCCGATCGGCTTGGACGAATCGGGCGAGGCACAGGGCAGGAACTGGCCCGAGCCGCGCTCGGCATTCAGCTTGCCGTCCTCGACGACGACGCGGCCGCGGCTCACCACGGTGATCGGCCAGCCCTTGATCTGGCGGCCCTCGTAGGGCGTGTAGCCGACATTGTCGTGCAGGTCCTTCCAGGTGACCGTCACGTCCTTGTCGGCATCCCAGATCGCGAAGTCGGCATCGGAGCCGACGGCGATCGTACCCTTCTTGGGATAGAGCCCGTAGAGCTTGGCGTGGTTGGCCGAGGTCAGCGCCACGAACTGCTGCAGGGTGATGCGGCCCTTCTGGACGCCTTCCGAGAACAGCATCGGCAGGCGAATCTCGATGCCGGGCACGCCGTTGGCCATCTCCTTGAAGGTCGTCTTGTCGCCCTTGGGGATCTTGCCTCCGGCATTGAACTGGTACGGTGCATGGTCCGACGAGAAGGTCTGGAACGTGCCGTCCTTCAGGGCCGCCCATACGGCTTCCTGCGCCGCCGAATCGCGCGGCGGCGGGCTGCAGCACCACATGGCGCCCTCGACGCCGGGCTTGTCCATGTCGTCGGCGGTCAGTGCGATGTATTGCGGGCAGGTCTCGCCGAAGATCTTCAGCCCCTTCTTCTGCGCCTGGCGCAGCGTCTCGATCGCCTCGATCTCCGACATGTGCACCAGCAGCAGCGGCGCATCGACCAGCCGTGCCAGCGAGATCGCGCGGTTGGTCGCCTCGGCCTCGGCCAAGCGCGCATGGGCGATCGCATGAAACTTCGGCGCGCCATGGCCCTGGTCGACCAGGTGATGCGCCAGCCACTGGATCATGTCGTGGTTCTCGGCATGCACCATGACCAGCGCACCGTCGCGCCGCGCCACGGAAAGGATGTCGAGGATCTGGTAGTCGCTAACCTTCATCGCATCGTAGGTCATGTAGATCTTGAACGAGGTGTAGCCGTCCTTGATCAGAGCCGGCAGCTCCTGCCCCAGCGCCTGCGGCGTCGGATCGGTGACGATCAGGTGGAAGGCATAGTCGATGACGGCCTTCGGCGTCGCCGCCTCGTGATACTCGTTCACCACCTGCCGCAGCGACATGCCGCGATGCTGGGCGGCGAAGGGAATGACGGTGGTGGTGCCGCCGAAGGCGGCGGAGACGGTGCCCGTATAGAAATCGTCGGCGCACATCACGCCCATGCCCGACTTCTGCTCGATGTGACAGTGGCTGTCGACGCCGCCCGGCAGGACGAACTTTCCGCCGGCATCGATCTCGCGCGTGCCCTCTCCCTTGATACCGGGCCCGATCTCGACGACCTGGCCATCCTTGACGGCGATGTCTCCCTCGGCCTGCCGCTCGGCGGTGACGATGCGGGCGTTGCGAACGATCAGATCGTAATCAGCCATGTTCCTACTCCGCCGCCTTGGCGAGACGGCCGGTGGCCGCCAGACGCCGCTCGAGGCGCGCTATCATCCCGTCGAGTTCCGTCCTGTCCGCGGCCATCAGCGACGAACCGGGCGCCCGCTGCTTCGGGCTCTTGATGGCGCCGCGCCGGAACAACACTTCCTTGCGCAGCGCGAGCCCGATCGCCGGCTGCACCTCGTGGCGAACCAGCGGCAGATAAATGTCGAACAGGTCCTCGGCCTCCTCCGGCCTGCCCTGGGCGAAGAGCTCATAGACTTGCACCAGCATCTCGGGCCAGGCGAAGCCCGTCATGGCGCCGTCGGCGCCGCGGCGCATCTCCTGCGGGTAATAGAGCCCGCCATTGCCGACGAGGATCGACACCCGGCGCCGCCCGGGCTTCTTCTCGCCCTCCCGGACCTTGGTCAGCTTGGCGAGTCCCGGCGCATCCTCGTGCTTCAGCATGACCAGCTGAGGGAAATCGTCGACCAGCCGCTCGAACACGTTGACCGGCATGTAGACCCCGGTGGTCTGCGGGTAGTCCTGATAGACCACGGGAATATCGGGACCCAGCGCCTGGAAGACCTGTGCGTAGTAGTTGTAGAGGGCCTCGTCGCCCTTCAGTCCCGGCGACGGCGCCACCATCACACCCGACGCGCCAGCCATCATCACCTCGTGCGAGAGACGGCGGACGTTCTCGAGCCCGGCATGGCTCACGCCCACGATCACCTGTCGCCCCTGCGCCCGGCCGATCACGCGGTCGACCACGGATATCGATTCGTCGGCGGTCAGCTTGTGAGCCTCGCCCATCATCCCGAGCAGGGTGAAACCATGTACGCCACAGCCCAAATAAAAATCGGTCAAGCTGTCGACGCTCTGGAGGTCGACCGCACCCTCGTCCGTGAAAGGCGTGGCGGCGATGATGTACACGCCCTTTGCCTGCTCGTTGAGCTTCCCTGCTGACATCGTCGACACTCCTCGGCGCGGTTCTTGCAACGCCCCGGGTATGAGGTTGCAGCGATCATGCCACTCGTCGGGCGCTTGTCGAGCGTCCCGGCGTCGGCCAGTGTTCATACCCGAAGAGGGGCAGGTGTCGAAATAAATGGCACGGCATATCGCTCATCGATTGATGATTTCGCTTCCGGTCCTGCTGGGGGTGCTGCTCATCGGCTTCCTGCTGCTGCAGGTCGTGCCCACGGATCCGGCAACGGTGGTCGCGGGCCCGACCGCGACCAAGGCTGAAGTCGACGCGATTCGCAACGACCTCGGCCTCAACCAGCCGCTCTGGGTCCAGTTCGGCCGCTATCTGGGCCGCGTCTTCCAACTCGACCTCGGCCGCTCCATGATCTCCAATCGCGCCGTCGTCGACGAGATCGCCCTCACCCTCTGGCCGACCATCGAGCTGATGCTGGCCTGCCTGATCTGGGCCGTGCCGCTCGGCATCACCCTGGGCACCCTCGCCGCCCGCCGCCGCGGCACGGTAATCGACCGCGCCATCATGGCGCTCTCGGTCATGGGCGTGTCGGTGCCGATCTTCTGGGTCGGCCTGCTGCTGATCCAGTATGTCGGCGGGGCAGGCCTGTTGCCCTTCCAGGGTCGCAACGGACCGATCTGGACCGCCGACGGCTTTCTCAGCATCATCCTGCCGGCCGTGACCCTGGGCGCTGTGTTCGTCGGTCCGGTTGCGCGCATGACCCGGACGTCCCTGCTGGAGACGCTGGGCGCCGACTACGTGCGCACCGCCCGCGCCAAAGGCGCTTCGGACTGGCGCGTGACGATCCGCCATGCGCTGCGCAACGCCATGATCCCCGTCATCACGCTGGTCGGCCTGCAGATCGGCTTCCTGCTGGGCGGCTCGATCGTCACCGAAACCATGTTCGCCTGGCCCGGTGTCGGCCGCATGGCCGTGGGCGCCATCACCTCGAGCGACTTCCCGCTGGCACAGGGCGCGATCCTGATCCTCGCCGTCGGCTTCATGGCGATCAACCTGCTGGTCGACGTCCTCTATGCCTATCTCGATCCGAGGATCGCCCGCGGATGACCGACGCCGCCCTTCCCCTGCAGAGCCAGGCCGACCAGCGCGCCATCGCCGCGATCCGGCGCAAGAATGCCGTATGGCGGCGCATCCTGCGCGATCCGCCGGCCGCCATCGCGGCGCTCTTCCTCTTCGTGATCGTCGGGGCCGCGCTGCTCGCGCCCTGGATCGCTCCCTTCGACCCCTATGCCTCCAACATGCGGCTGCGCCTGTGCCCGATCGGCGGCGCGCGCTGCCCGGATTTTCTGCTGGGTGCCGACAACCAGGGTCGCGACATGCTCAGTCGCATCCTGTTCGGCCTGCGCGCCACTTTGGGAATCGGCATCATCGCCGTCGTGGTCGGCGGCGGCCTGGGAGCGCTGATCGGATTGAGCGCCGCCTATTTCAGGCGCCTCGACCAGCCGCTGATGCGTTTCGTCGACGTCCTGCTTTCCTTCCCGTCGATCCTGTTCGGCCTCGCCATCGCAGCCGTGCTGGGCACGGGTCTCTTCTCGCTGGTGGTTGCGCTCAGCATCGCATCGGTCCCGTCGATCGCCCGCATCGCCCGCGGCGCCGCGCAGTCGATCATGCAGCAGGAGTACATGGAAGCCGGCCGTGCCGTGGGACTTGGCGACGGCGCGCTCATCTGGCGCTACCTCGCGCTCAACTGCTGGCCGACCATCCTGATCTACATGACCCTGCAGCTCGGCCAGGCAATCCTGCTGGGTGCGGCGCTGTCGTTCCTCGGCCTCGGCGCGCAGCCCCCGACCGCGGAACTGGGAAGCATGGCCGCCGACGGCCGCAAATTCCTGTCGATCGCGCCGCAGGTCTCAACCATCCCCTGCGCGGCGATCTTCCTCGTGGTTCTCGCATTCAATGTCCTGGGCGACGCGCTACGCGACGCCCTCGATCCGAAGTTGAGGCAATAGACCCGGAACAAACGGAGGTGTGGGCATGAGAAGATTGACAGTGACGGCGCTGGCGGCGGTTGCCGTCGTGGGCATCGCCGCGCCGGCCATGGCGCAGAAGAGCGTGACGATCGTGCGCGAGATCGATACCGATCGCTACGATCCGCACAAGTCGACCGCCCGGTCGGGCGCCGAGGTCATCTACATGATGGGTGACACGATGGTGAACCTCGACTTCGACATGAAGACCCTGAAGCCGGGCCTCGCCAAGAGCTGGAGCGTCTCGCCCGACGGCCTCACCTACACGTTCAAGATCCGCGACGACGTCACCTTCTGCAGCGGCAAGAAGATGACGGCGAAGGACATCGTCGCCACCTACGAGCGCTGGCTCGCCCCGGAGACCAAGGGTCTCGTGAAGTGGCGCATGGGCGACGTCGACAAGGTGACCGCACCCGACGACTTCACCGTCGAGTACAAGCTCAAGAAGCCGTTCTCCGAACTGCTCTACCAGATGACGCAGTACTTCCACACGGTTCTGAACGTCGACCAGGCCAAGCAGCTCGGCGCCGACTTCGGCGTGAAGGGCTTCGACGGCACCGGCCCCTACTGCTTCGAGAGCTGGACGCCGCGCGACTCGACGGTGCTCTCCAAGCACAAGGGCTACAAGTGGGGTCCGCCGATCTACGACTACACCGAGGCGCAGGTCGACAAGGTGATCTGGAAGGTGGTGCCCGAGGAGAATACCCGAGTCACCGCACTGCAGGCCGGCCAGGCCGACGCCAGCCAGTACGTGCCCTACTGGTCGATCAAGGAGCTGCAGGCCAACAAGAACCTCTCGGTGACCAAGGCCGAAAACTTCTTCTGGACCTACTTCATCGGCTTCAAGGTCGACAAGGAGCTGGTCAACGACGTGCGCGTCCGCCAGGCCATGAACCTCGCCGTCGACCAGAAGGCGATCACCGAAGCCGTGACCTTCGGCTTCGCCGACCCGGCTTCGACGATGCTGATGCCCAACGTCCTCGACTTCAACGGCAAGCTGAACAAGGCGGCCTACGGCGAGAACATCAAGGAGGCCGACAGGCTGCTCGACGAGGCGGGCTGGAAGAAGGGTGCCGACGGCTTCCGCTACAAGGACGGCAAGAAGCTGGCGCCGGTGATCTACGGCATCTCGGGCGCCTTCAAGGAGATTGCCGAGGCCGTGCAGGGCGACCTGCGCAAGGTCGGCGTCGACCTGCAGATCCAACTGTTCGACGCGACGGTCGCCTGGGGCAAGCTCGCCACGCAGGAGTTCGACGCCTTCGGCATGAGCTTCCCCTATGTCAGCGCCGGTGATGCGCTCAACCTCTACTTCCGGTCGACCAATGCGCCGACACCCAACCGCATGAACTGGAAGGACAAGGAAACCGACGAGCTGCTCGACAAGGGTTCGACCGCCCTCGACGAGGCCACGCGCACGAGCTCGTACCAAGCGGTGCAGCAGAAGGTGCACGATGCCTTCGTCTGGATCCCGCTGTTCCACGAGCCGCTGTTCGTTGTGGCCGGCGCCAAGCTGAAGCCCATCAAGGCACACGGCAACTATGGCTGCGGTCTCTACAAGGGCCTGGGCCTCGCCTACAAATAGCCAGCAGACAGCAAGCAATCGGAGCGAAGCGCTTATGAAGACGACCAAGATCGCCGGCCTCGACCACATCGTTGCGTGGGACGAGGCCGAAGGGCGGCACGTCTATCTCGAAAATGCCGATCTCGTGTTCAAGGGCAATGAGATCGCCCATGTCGGACCGGGCTACACGGGCCCGGTCGATACGGTCATCGACGGCAAGGGGATGATGGCCATCCCCGGCCTCGTCAACGTGCACAGCCATCCCTTCTCCGAGCCCGCCAACAAGGGTCTCACCGAGGAGTATGGCAGCGACAAGCTCGGCCAGAGCTCGCTCTACGAATACCTGACCGTCTTCGGACTCAATCCCGAGGATGCCGGCCCGTCCTCCAAGGTCGCGGTCTCGGAGCTGCTGAAGAGCGGCGTGACGACCATCACCGACCTGTCGATGGCACGCCCCGGCTGGTCAGACGACCTCGCCTCGACCGGCATCCGCGCCGTCATCTGCCCGATGATGCGCCAGGGCGTCTGGTACACGAAGAACGGCCACACGGTCGAATATGCCTGGGACGAAAAGGCCGGCGAGAAGGCCTTCGAGGCCTCGATGGCGACACTCGACGAGGCCGCGAAACACCCCAGCGGTCGCCTCTCCGGCATGGTCGGCCCGGCGCAGATCGACACATGCCGCGAGGGCTTCTTCAAGGAGGCCCTGCAGGAAGCCCGGCGGCGCGGCCTGCCGATGCAGACCCATGCCTGCCAGGCCGTCGTCGAATTTCACGAGATGGTCCATCGTCACGGCAAGACACCCATCGAATGGCTCGACTCGATCGGCGTGCTCGGGCCCGATCTCATCATCGGCCATGGCATCTTCCTGAACGACCATCCGCAGATCCACTATCCGCACGCCAACGACTTCGAGCGGCTGCGCGATTCCGGCGCCTCGGTGGCACACTGCCCGACCGTGTTCGCGCGGCGCGGCATGGTGATGAACTCGATCGGACGCTACATGGATGCAGGCATCACGGTCGGCATCGGCACCGACACCTTCCCGCACAACATGCTCGATGAGATACGACTGGTCTGCTACCTCGCCCGCGCCATAACCATGAACTACAAGATGGGCACGACGCGGCACGCCTTCGAGGCGGCCACGATCGGCGGCGCCAGGATGCTGCGCCGGCCCGACCTCGGCCGACTCGCGCCGGGCTGCAAGGCCGACTTCTCGCTGGTCGACATGAGCCATCCCTACATGCAACCGGCCCACGAGCCGGTGCGCAGCCTGATCTACTCTGCGGGCGACCGCGCCATCCGCCACGTCTATGTCGATGGCACGCAGGTCGTGAAGGACGGCCAGGTCCTGACGGTCGATGTCGAGGCGGCGACCGCCGGCCTCGTCGAGGGCCAGCGCAAGCGGCTCGAAACGGTAAGCCAGCGCGACTGGGCCGGCCGCACCGCCGACCAGCTCGCGCCCCCGGTCTACGGCACGCGCGATCACCTGCCGCAATCGCGGCCGGTGACATGAAAACGATGAGCCGCTTTCAATTCATGCTCCTCTCCCCCGCCAGGGGGAGAGGCTGGGCGAGGGGGTTACACCCGGCCTCGCCTCCTCACCTAGCCTCTCCCCCTGGCGGGGGAGAGGAACACGATCGGCGATGATGACAAAGGATACGCCCCTCCTCGAAGTGAAGGGCCTGCGCACGGAGTTTCGCTCCGGCGGCAGTTCGTTCGCCGCTGTCGATGGCATCAGCTTTTCGCTGGCGCCCGGCGAGACGCTGGGCATCGTGGGCGAATCGGGTTGCGGCAAGTCGGTGACGTCGCTCTCGATCATGCGGCTGGTGCCCAATCCGCCCGGCCGCATCACAGCCGGCGAGATCAAACTGGAAGGTCGCAATCTCCTCGACCTGCCGGAAGGCGACATGCGCGCCATCCGCGGCGACGACATCGCCATGATCTTCCAGGAGCCGATGACCAGCCTCAACCCGGTGCAGACCGTGGGCAATCAGATCATCGAGGCCGTCCAGCTCCACCGTTCGCTCAGCGCCGCCGCGGCCCGCGCCCGCGCGCTCGAAATGCTGCAGCTGGTGAAGATCCCCTCGCCCGAGACCCGGCTCGACGAGTATCCGCACCAGCTCTCCGGCGGCATGAGACAGCGCGTGATGATCGCCATGGCGCTGGCCTGCGACCCGAAACTGCTGATCGCCGACGAGCCGACCACCGCCCTCGACGTCACCATCCAGGCGCAGATCCTCGACCTGCTGCGCGACCTGCGCGAGCGCACGGGCGCGGCGATCATGCTGATCACCCACGATCTCGGTGTGGTGGCCGAACTCGCGCATCGCGTGATCGTCATGTATGCCGGCCGCATCGTCGAGGAGGCGCCAGTTGGCCTGCTGTTCGCCGACCCGCAGCATCCCTATACGCTGGGCCTCCTGGGCTCGATCCCGCGGCTGGGCAGCGACGGCGACGAACGTCTCACCGCCATCGAGGGTGTCGTGCCCAATCCCTACGCCCTGCCCTCCGGCTGCCGCTTCAGCCCGCGCTGCGCGCTCGCCGATGAGAAGTGCCGCGCCGAGCAGCCCGCGCTGCGGGAGATCGCGCCCGGCCACCGCGCCGCCTGCTGGAAGGCGCCGCTCGACCTGGTTCTCGCCGAGGCCGCCGAATGACTACCGAGCCTCTCCTCTCCGTCTCCGGCCTCACCAAGCACTTTCCGGTGAAGCGCGGCATCGTCTTCCAGAGCGCCGTCGGCACCGTGCGCGCCGTCGACGGCCTTTCCTTCGACGTGGCCCCGGGCGAGACCCTGGCGCTGGTCGGCGAATCGGGCTGCGGCAAGTCGACGACGGGCCGTCTGGTGCTGCGCCTGATCGAGGCCACCGAGGGCACGATCCGCTTCGCCGGCCGCGACGTGCGCGGCCTGTCCCGCGGCGCGCTGCGCGACCTGCGGCGCGACATGCAGATCATCTTCCAGGACCCCTACGCCTCGCTGAACCCGCGCCTCACCGTGGGCGAGACGCTGGCCGAGCCGCTCCGCCTGCATGGGATCGCCTCGGGCGCCGCCCTGCGCAAACGCATTGACGAGCTGCTGGGCGAGGTCGGCCTGTCGGCGTGGCACGCGCTGCGCTACCCGCACGAATTCTCGGGCGGCCAGCGCCAGCGCATCGGCATCGCCCGGGCCCTGGCCTCGCAGCCCAAGCTGATCGTCTGCGACGAGCCGGTCTCGGCGCTCGACGTGTCGATCCAGGCGCAGGTCATCAACCTGATGCAGGACCTGAAGGGCAAGTTTGGGCTCTCCTACATCTTCATCGCCCACGATCTCGCCGTTGTGCGGCACATCTCCGACCGCGTCGCCGTCATGTATCTCGGCAAGATCGTCGAGCTGGCGCCCAAGCGCAGCCTGTTCGCGCGGCCGCGTCACCCCTACACCCAGGCCCTGCTGTCGGCCGTGCCGGTGCCCGATCCGACCGCGCAGCGCGCGCGCATCCGCCTGGCCGGCGATGTGCCCAGTCCGCTCAACCCGCCCAAGGGCTGCCGCTTCCACACGCGCTGCGCCTACGCCCAGGACCGCTGCCGCAAGGAGGAGCCTCTGCTCCGTCCCCTGCAGGACGGCGCCGGCGCCGAAGGGCAGGTCGTGGCCTGCCACTTTGCCGAGAGCATCGTGCCACCCATCCTGGTTCCGGAGAACGATCCTCCCTACGCCCGCCGACTGGCCGCCCTGCGCAAGCTCTCCGCGGCCGCGTAGATTGGACAACCGCGTCAATTGCGAACCGTTCGCACTCGCGATATGATCCAGGCGTGCCATCAGAAGCTACGACCGCGCTTTTCACGGAGCACCGACGTTCGCTGATCGACTACGCGACCGGAATCGTCGGCTCGCGCGCCGAAGCGGAGGACGTGGTGCAGGAGGCCTGGCTGCGTTTCGACGCGGTGTCGCGGCGCCAGCTTCTCGACGAGCCGCTGAGCTACCTCTACCGGATCGTCCGCAACCTCGCGATCGACGGCCGCCGCAAGCAGGGCCGCGAGGAGCGCCACATCGTTGCGGGCACGGCCTCGCTGCTCGACGGGATCGCCGAGGATCGACCCTCTCCCGAGGCGGAAGTCTCGGCCCGCAGCGAACTGCAGGCCCTGCAGGCCGCCCTGCTCGAACTGCCGGAGCGGACGCGGATCGCCGTCGAGATGCACCGGATGGGCGGCGCGACGCTGAAGGAGATCGCCGCCTACCTCGGAGTCTCGATCGGACTGGCCCATTCGCTGGTGATCGACGGCCTCGAACATTGCCGTGCCCGCCTCGCGCGCGTGGCGCCCGACCGGTAATCGGTCCCCGAAATCGAACTTTCCCTGAAATTTCGCCCCTTGCCCGTCGTGTAGGAAGTGCGGGAGTTGCGCCCGCCCGCAGGAAAGCATGGCCGACAGACGAGAAGTCGCGAACGACGAGATGCCCGATACCGCCAGCAAGTGGCTTCTGGCCCTTGCCGAGAGGCCGGACGACGGTGCGCTGCGGGCTGCCTTCGAGCATTGGCGCGGCGCGAGCGCCGACAACGCGCGCGACTGGCTGGAGATGAGCCGGACGGCAACGCTGCTCGCGACCTCGGTGCCACCCCGCGAGCCGGGTTGGGCCGAGTTCCTGAGACAGCGCCGCGCCGCCGTAGCCCGCCGGCAACGTCGGCGCCGCACGATTGGCGGCGGACTGGCCGCGCTCGCGACGGCGGCCTGCCTGCTGCTCTTCTTCCAGGGCAGCACCCTGCTTCTTCGATTCGAGGCCGACCACATGACCGCGAGCGCGGAGCAGCGCCGCCTCGACCTTGCCGACGGCACGCGTGTCGAGCTGGCGCCGGAAAGCGCCATCGTCGCCGAGTATTCGACCGGCGAACGGCGCGTGAAGCTGTTGAAGGGAACCGCCTTCTTCGAGGTCGCGAACGAGTCACGCCCGTTCGCCGTCGAGGCGCGCGGCGTCGTCGCGCGCGATGTCGGTACCGCCTTCGAGGTCAGGCTCGGCACCGACAACGTCGAGGTGGCCGTACGCGACGGCATCGTCGACGTCACGGCGCCGAACGTCGCCAGGGCGGAGCGCCTGCTCGCCGGGCAATGGGCGCAGGTGACGCATACAGGAGTTGTCGGTCGTGGGCGGGCGCCGCGCGACCTGGTCGCGGCATGGACGGCCGGACAGCTCGTCGTGAAGAACCAGCCGGTGAGCGATGTGATCGATGCCCTGCGTCCCTACTTCGACGGCGTCGTCGTCCTGCACGGCCGGAAGCTCGCCGCGGAGCCGCTCACCGGCATCTACAATCTCGCCGATCCCGTGGGTGCCCTGCGCGCCGTGGCGCGTGCCCAGGGCGCATCGCTGCACCAGATCTCGCCGTGGCTGATTGTCGTCACCGGCGACTGAGGAATTTCTTCGGAGGAAATCTGAAAACGTGACGGCGCGCCATCGTGTCGAGATCGGGGGGCTGTTGATGCGTCGCTTGTCGCCATCGTGCGCGGTCCTCGAGCGGAGAGACGCGCATGCATTCGATGAGGACGGCGATCGGACTGGCACTGGCAGCAGGACTCGGCACGACCGGCCTGCCCGCCCTGGCGCAGAGCCCGCCGGCGCAGTCACCCGGTGCGGCGGCGCCCCGGGTCTTCAACTTCAACATTCCCGCGCAGCCGCTGGCCGATGCGCTTGCGCAATTCGGTCGCCAGAGCGGCCTGCAGGTGTCCGCTCATGGCGACCTGCTGCGTGGCCTGGCGTCGCCCACCATCAGCGGCACCCTGACCGCAGACGCGGCGCTCGGCCGCCTGCTCGGCGGCAGCGGCATCGTCTACTCGGTGAGCGGCAACACCGTCGTCCTGCAGAAGCCCGGCGCTCGCAACGTTCAGGGCGCTCTACAACTCGATCCGGTGCAGGTCCAGGGCGTGTTCCCGGTGCCGAGTCAGGGCCTGATCGACAATATCCCGCCGCCCTATGCCGGCGGCCAGGTGGCGACCGGCGCGCAGCTCGGACTGCTCGGCAATCGCGGCGTGATGGACACGCCCTTCAACCAGACCAGCTACACCTCGCAGAAAGCGCAGGACCAGCAGGCACGAACTGTGCGCGACGTGCTGATCGACGACCCGTCGGTGCGCACGGTGTGGCCGTCGGGCGGCAGCCTCGACGAAGCGATGTGGATCCGGGGCTTCTATGTCGGCAGTCTCGACACCTCGTTCAACGGTCTCTACGGCATGTTGCCCGTCGCTGCCGTGGCTGCGGAAATACCGGAGAGGGTCGAAATCCTGAAGGGTCCGAGCGCCATGCTGACCGGCATGGCCCCGGGCGGCGCGATCGGCGGCACGGTAAACGTGGTCCCGAAGCGCGCCGGCAGTGAACCGCTCAACCAGGTGACGGCGGGCTATGCCTATTCCGGCCAGTTCGGCGCCCATGTCGATGTCGGCCGGCGCCTGGGCGACGACCAGCAGTTCGGCGCGCGCTTCAACGGCGTATTCCGCGCCGGCAACACCGCGATCGAACGCAACACCGAACAGGTCGGCCTGGCCTCGCTCGGCCTCGACTTCCGCGGCGACAATGTCCGCCTCTCCCTCGATCTCGGCTTCCAGTCGCAGATCATCGGCGGCCTCGTCTCCTACGTGCAACCGGCGGCCGGCGTGGCGATGCCGAGCGCACCGTCGAACGGTTCCAACTTCGGCCAGACATGGACGGGCACCGACAAGAAGGACCTGTTCGCGGTGTTGCGCGGCGAGGTCGATCTGACGGAGAGCATTACCGCCTACGCCGCCGTCGGCGCCCATGACAACAAGGTGAGCAGCTTCTCCGGCGGCAATCCCGTGGCGACCAACGTCAACGGCGACATCACACAGACTCCCTTCAAGCAGGACGTCTACAACAGCTTCTGGAGCGGCGAGGCCGGCATCCGCGCGAAGGTGCCGACCGGCCCCATCGACCACGAGCTCGCTTTCTCGGCCATGACCTTTCGGCAGGAATCGGGCGCGGGATCGGCCGTCGGCACGACATTCACCTCGAACATCTACCGGCCCAACCTGATCGCGCAGCAGAACCTGCCCAATCCCGGCGCCAACAAGACCGGCCTCACGATGCTGTCGGGTTTCGCCTTCGCCGACACGCTCTCGGTCGCGGACAAGCGACTGCAGATCACCGCCGGCGGCCGACTGCAGAACGTGAAGACGGTAAACTACGACTCGGTCTCGGGAGCGGAGACCTCGACCTACGACGCAAGCGCCTTCTCGCCGTCGGTAGCGCTGGTTTTCAAGCCGTGGAGCAACGTCTCCATCTATGGCAACTGGATCCAGGGCCTGCAGCCCGGCCAGCTCGTACCGGCAGGCTTCGCCAATGCCGGCGAGACCTTCGCGCCCTTCAAGTCGACGCAGTTCGAGGTCGGCGTGAAGATCGACTGGGGCAAGCTCACGACGACGGTGAGCGCCTTCCAGATCGCGCAGCCCAGCACCATCACCGACGCGGCGACGAACACCCTCACGCTCGCCGGCCAGCAGCGCAATCGCGGCCTGGAGTTCAACGTGTTCGGCGAACCCGTGCCCGGCGTGCGGCTGCTGGGCGGCGCCATGCTGCTGGAGGCCATCATCACCCAGTCGCAGGGCGGCACGAACGATGGATGGCAGGCCTTCGGCAGTCCCGGCCTGCAGATCAATCTCGGCGGCGAATGGGACCTGCCGTTCGCGCCGGGCCTTACCCTCAACGGGCGCGTCATCTACACCGCCGCGCAGTACATCGACCTCGACTATCCGCGCCGCACGATTCCCGACTGGACGCGCGTCGACGTCGGCGCGCGCTACGTGTTCGAGAATGCGAAGAGCCCGACCGGCCGTCCGGTCGCCCTGCGCTTCAACGTCGAGAACCTGTTCGATGCCCAGTATTGGGGCACGGCCTACTACGGCTACGCGATCCAGGGCTCGCCCCGCACCTTCCGGCTGTCGGCCACCGCCGACTTCTAGGCGACCGCATGCGGTTCGCCTTCGTCCTCGCACATCGCTGGCTCGGCCTCGCCCTCGCAACGTTCCTGTTCGTGGCCGGGCTCACCGGTGCGGTCATCTCGTGGGATCACGAATTGGACGGCGTGCTGAACCCGCATCTCGTCCGGGTCCGTACCTCGGGCCCGGCCCTGCCGCCGCTCGCGCT
>Ga0182739_1000356_pt1 | contig 66590 bp, 61 predicted proteins | sample eDN5th30CBELigBY_FD_128873 | JGI IMG/M metagenome (GOLD analysis project Ga0182739, IMG submission 128873) | Enriched backyard soil microbial communities from Emeryville, California, USA - eDNA 5th pass 30_C BE-Lig BY (version 2) (version 2) | ecosystem: Environmental > Terrestrial > Soil >... | reverse complement strand
TTTGCCTCTCGCGCAGGGGCATCGCGCGCCGATCAGGCGAGGGATCGGGCCATCAATCGAGCATCTTTCCCATAGGTCTGGATGTAGCCCGTCGCTTGCGCGCTATCTTCAATATCAAAGCCAAGGTGCTGCCAGAACAGGACCGATCCATTCACTGCTATCAAACGCACGCTGGAAAAGCCGCTCCCGCGCGCATGGTCCACTATCCGCTCTACAATTACCCGCGCAGCGCCCTGGCCCCGTCCGGTAGGGAGCAGCGCGAGGTCGTGGAGATAGAATATGTCGGCTTCGGACGGGAGTTGATGAAGTAAGCTGTTCAAGGCCGGAGGCGCGCCCGAATGCCACGGGTGACTGATAAGGTATCCGCAAGCGGTTCCCTGCCGATCAAGGAGATATGCTCCCGCAGGGTAGAGTCTCTGGCGCTCGGCAAAGACGGCGAGATCTTCCGGGAAGTCCGGATGCACCCGATCAGCAATGGTCAGGACGGTGGGGATGTCGTCCGGAGTGATGGGCCGCCAGACAAATGAAGTGTCCATTCCAGACCCTGTGGGAAGGTGGCGCTCACTCTCCGTCCTGCAGACTGTTCTCCCGTCGGTCGCTCGATCGTGGACCTCACGTTCACGGTGCGATTCCCGGAAAGTGCCCGCAAGTCGTTGATTTTATTGGTGCCGGCTGAGGGATTCGAACCCCCGACCCCCTGATTACAAATCAGGTGCTCTACCAGCTGAGCTAAGCCGGCTTAGGTAGTAAAATCAAGCGCTTACCGCAGCTTTGGGAGACTTATTCCTAAACTCGTCCGGAGCCTCATTCCTAAACTTGTTCTGTGCTTGTTTCCACGCCCACCGCTTCATAGTGGCTCCCATCGCACGATCCAAGGTCTTTTTGGCGTAGCCTCGATACGCTTTCGGCGTCTTGTGGCCAGACAGGCTCATGCCCTGTCCCTCGGTCAATTCCGCTTCCTCCAGCTCTGTCATGCCCCCGTGGCGGCAGGCGTCCAGAGTGAAAGTGTCGGGAAGGCCTGAAGCCTGAGCGAATTGACGGGCGGCAAGTATCCACTCCTCGCGTATTTCTATTTCCTCAAGGATATGGATCGGTTCATGCCGATCCAGCCGACCGGCTTCGACCGTGCCTTCCGCGCGCTTGGCATCGACTTCTCGACTCTGCGCCAATGCAGCTGGGAGAATTATTCGACCTACAACCAAACGCTTGCCGCGCTGCGCCCGACGATCGAGGCGACCGGCTTCAAGAATGTCCGATTGGTCGATGCGCATTCGTTCTGTTGGATTTTCTCGACTCTTCTGAAGCTCGAATCGGAAGGATCGATCACCAGGGCAGCCGGCACAAAAGACGCGGGGCGCTTTCTTACCGGGCGGGAGAAGTCCATTATCGCCATGCGCCTCTCGGTCGAGAACACCGTCAAGAATGCAAACGGGCAGATCGTTCAGCGCATCCTGAAGAACAAGGAACTGCGGATGAACACGGCCGAGCTGGAGAAGCTGATCGCTTCCCTGCTCGATCTTCAGGACAGCCGTTGCGCCCTGACCGGCATCCCCTTCCAGTTTCTCGGCCCCGAGGCCGACAAGAGCCTCTTGCCCTCGCTCGATCGCATCGACAGCGCAGGGCATTATGAGGTTGGCAATCTTCAAGTGGTCTGCCAGTTCATCAACTTCTGGAAGGGCGATAGCGACAACGAGGAGTTCCGCCGACTGCTTATGTTGGTGAGAGACGAGGAGGCATCATAGGTCGACGTTTCGAAGCAGGCTTTGCACTGGCCGGCACGAATCGCAATGCGCGTTACAGGGGATGAAATGTCCATTCGCTTGATTGATGCGGGCTGGGGCTCTGAGTTGATCGAGGCTGCCGGCGCTGACCCCAGCTGTGCTTGTATCGTGAGTCCCTATATCAAGAAGAGAGCATTGGAGAGGCTGCTCGCGTTTAAACCTCTACAGATCAAAGTCATCACACGTTTCAATCTGGCTGACTTTGTCCAAGGTGTGAGTGACATTGCAGCATTACGAATGCTTCTGAAGGCCGAGGCGTCTGTTCGTGGCATTCGCAACCTTCATGCAAAGGTATATCTATTCGGCTCTAAAACGGCGATAGTGACCTCTGCGAACCTCACTGCGGCTGCGCTTGACCGAAACCATGAGTTCGGGATCGTGGCAGAGGACATGGCTGTAATATTGGCTTGCCGGTCATATTTCGACGAGCTTTGGCAGCGGGGAGGCGCGGATCTCACCGAGCATCAGGTCGACGAGTGGGATAACATCGTCACTCGCTATCGAGCGAGCGGCGCGAAACCCGCTAGTCTATTTGAACTGCCCGACTATGGAGCGAATGCAGGCATTCCGAGCCTGCCGGCAGTGGCGCTGCCGATCCCTATAGCCGATGCTAGCAAGGGCTTTGTGAAGTTCTTAGGCGAGGGTCACAACCGCGCGCCCTTGTCACTAACCACCATCGAGGAGGTTAGAAGGGCTGGATGCCATTGGGCCGTGGCGTTCCCCGCATCCAAGCGGCCGCGCGCTGTTGGGGAGGGCGCTATTATTTTCATTGGTAGGCTCACCCGTGATCCCAACGATATCCGCATTTTTGGACGCGCCATCGGAATGAAGCACGAACCGGGAAGGGATGACGCCACGCCCGCCGACATTGCGATGAGACCGTGGAAAGAGAACTGGCGTCGATACATCCGCGTACATGCTGCCGAGTTCGTGGCGGGAACGATGGCGAACGGAGTGTCCCTAAGCCAGCTCATGGACACGCTTGGACCGAATACGTTTGCTTCGACTCAGCGCAATGCGAAGCGCAATGAAGGGAACACAAATCCGCGACTGGCGTACCTGCAACAGGCAGCGGTAGAGCTATCCCCCGAAGGCCTTTCATTGCTTAGCGGTTGGCTGCAATCGGCGTTCGAACGATATGGGTCTGTGCCTCAAGAGGCGTTGAACATATTGGATTGGCCGATTTTGCCATCTGCCAACCCGTCGGCTGGCACTGCAGTTTAGCGGTGCGAGCTGCCGACAACTCTCGAACGTAGTCGCGGTTGTTTGAGGGGCGTTGAGGGTCGCACCTTTTTCCCGCCCCTCAAGGGGCGGGCAGAGACACTCGTCTTTCTCATCAAAAACGTTCCCTGGACCACGCGCTGTTTCGGTCGCCGAGTACGTCAAGGCTTTGGTGGCGGAGTTAGAAATGGATATTCTATAGTCCTATCCATTCAATAGTGCCGGGCCGATATGATCACGGATGTCAGCGTCGGCCAATTACCTGAAACATTGATGGCCGTCGAAGCAATTCTGTGGAAGCCCGAAGGATATCAGACTCCAGCTCGTGCATGGCGCGGGTCATCGGTCGATTTTTGTGTCGAAACAGTCCTCGTGTGACTTTCAACCCTTTGATGGGTGCTCCCGAGAATTCGCCACTATCTAATTCCCGACTTACCGATGAAGGCGGCCCCAAGAGGAAGCCGCTTCCTGAACGTACGAGCTGCCTGAGTGTTGCAAGCCCGTCTGCCTCAATGCGCACGTCGAGCCGCGCTTCTTTGTAAGCCGGATCGGTCTCCAATACCCTTCTCAGGAAACTTGCAATCAGGATGGGCCGGCGAGCGAGGCGGACTGGCGAGATCGACCTGGTCCTGAAGGGCCAGTCAACGGTGCGGCCGATGAACCAAAGACGTTCTGCAAACAACGGTACCAGATGAAGATCCGGGTGCGTCGCCTCGCAAGTCATGATGCCCAAGTCGATTCGACCCGTGAGCAATTCTTCTTTCAATTTCGGCGAGAATTGCTCATCAAGGAGCAAGCTAACCTTAGGGAACTTCTCCGAATATCTCGCAACTAGCTCGGCCAGGAAAAGATCACCTAACGAGGGTGGATAGCCGAATCGAATTTGCCCGTGGGGCTCGCTTGTTCTCGACGAGACCTCGCCGCGCATCTCTTCGGCAAGTTTCAAGAGCAGCCGAGCGCGCTCGAAGACGATCAGTCCTGTTTCCGTTGGATGGACTCCGCGACGATGGCGAACGAGAAGCGTGGTGCCAAATTCCTCTTCCATTTGGTGGATCCGCCGCGTCAGCGCGGGTTGGGCGATCCCAAGCAGCGCGGCCGCTTTGGTTAGATTCTGCTGCTGAACCACCTCGGAAAAATACCGCAGGCCAAGCAGATCCATGCTGAACTCCAGTTGCGCGCAACTGCGTGCCATATCGCTACAGTATGACTGACATCAAATTTGAATATTTTTCAAGGAGCAATCACGGACATAGCCTTTGGAGGCCGCTGGGTCTCAGCGTGCCAAAAGAAATCAGACATGATGAGGAGAACGCGACCAAGCGACATTGATTGGCAGCGAGCGTGTTAGTCGACCGACCTTGAGCGGCGTTGCACGCTGTTGTGGTGTGCAGGAAATTCGCATCGATCAAAATGAGGTGGCCCGCCGTGGAACTTCAGCAGCGTTTTCAGGCCGGCAACATTCAATCTGGCCGCGAGGAGGTTCGCGACGGCATGCGCATCCTCTGGGATGCTCCCATCGTCATGGATGACGGAGTGGTGCTGCGCGCCGATGTGTTTCTGCCGGTTTCAGAAGGAAAGTATCCGGCGATCATGAGCTACGGCCCCTACGGGAAGGGGCTGGCTTTCCAGGAGAAGTACTCGACAGCCTGGGAGATCATGGTTCGCGACTTTCCTGATGTTGCACGGAACTCAAGCAACAAGTACCAAAACTGGGAAGTCGTTGATCCGGAGAAGTGGGTGCCGGACGGGTACGTGTGCGTCCGTGTCGACTCGCGAGGTGCGGGCAGATCTCCCGGCTTCATGGAATTGCATTCTCCACGCGAGACGCAGGACTTCTACGACTGCATTGAGTGGGCCGCTGTACAGTCCTGGAGTAACGGCAAAATTGGGCTTGCGGGAATCTCGTACTACGCGACTAATCAGTGGCGAGTCGCTGGTTTGAAGGCTCCGCATCTTGCGGCGATTTGCGTGTGGGAGGGGTACGCCGACCGGTATCGAGACTCGACCTACCATGGCGGGATTCTCTGCACGATGACCGGCAACACCTTCAATATGCAAATGAAAACCGTCCAGCACGGACTGGGTGAGCGTGGACCGCGAAGCCGCGTTACAGGAGACCTCGTTTCTGGGCCCGAAACGTTGTCCGATGAGGAATTGGCAAGGAACCGTTTCGATCTGATGGGAGACGTGAAAGCTCATCCTCTTGATGATGAATATCAGAGGGAGCGGTCGGCCAAATGGGACAAAATTGACGTTCCGCTCCTGTCCTGCGGCAACTGGGGAGGACAAGGTTTACATTTGCGAGGGAACATCGAAGGCTTTGTCCGAGCAGCATCGAACCAGAAGTGGCTTGAGATGCACGGGTCATCGCACTGGGCGCTGTTCTATACGGATTACGGCATCGATTTGCAGAAGCGCTTCTTTGGCCACTTTCTGAGGGGGGAAGACACTGGATGGTCGCAACAGCCCCCAGTTCAGCTGAATATTCGTCATCCAGGTGAGCGCTTCGTCATCCGTCACGAGAAAGAATGGCCCCTGGCGCGGACCGAATGGACCAGGCTTGCTCTGGATCCCGAAAACATGTCGCTTAGTCCCACGGCCTCAGGAAATGCAAGGACCGTCGAATTCGATGCAGTGGGCGATGGCATCACATTCCTAACAGCGCCGCTTGAGAGAGAGACTGAGGTGACAGGACCTTCGGCAGCGAAGCTCCACGTCTCGTCATCGACTTGCGATGCGGACATCTTTGTGGTGCTGCGCGTGTTTGATCCGGAGGGGAAGGAACTCACTTTCCACGGAGCCTTAGACCCGCATACTCCAATCGGGCAAGGGTGGTTGCGAGCATCTCACAGGAAGCTCGACCCGCAATTGTCGACGCCGTACCGGCCGTATCACATTCACGATGAGGTGCAGCCACTGACGCCGGGACGACCCGAACAACTCGATGTCGAGATCTGGCCCACCTGCATCATCATACCCGCCGGGTACCGTATCGGGCTTACGGTGCGCGGAACGGACTATGAAAGTGACGGTCCTCCCGCATTCCTGTCAAACATCGGCAAGCCTATGCGAGGATGTGGACCATTCCTGCACGATGACCCAGAATCGCGTCCCTCTGAGGTGTTTGGTGGTAAAACCACTCTCCACTTCGGTCCGGATCGCGAGTCATATCTTCTGCTTCCAGTGATCCCAGCCAAGTAGGACGAGGGAGAGATCAAAGTACGGTGTACGGTTATAGTTCCGTGGGTTCCCAAGGAGCATAACAACTCAACTGGTGGCATAGCAGAGGTCCGCCAGCGTCAAGAGGTGTCGCAATGAAAACCAGGATCCAACATCGCTGCTTTAGAGGTGGAATCGCGGTGCTTGCGTCAGCGCTGATGTTCGCACCACTGACAGGACACGCCCAGGAAGATCTCGCATCGCGTACTCAGGCCGCTCGCGACTATCTCGAGGGCAAATTAAAGGCCCCCGAGTACAAAATCACGTACGACGGCCCGCCGATAACGATCCGATTTTCATCCTTCGTCACCAACACGGTTCCACTCTGGAAGGTGTATCGGGCTGCCTTCAAACAGCTGGAAGCAGAAAGTAAGGGCAAGCTCCTCATCAAAGACTATCCGGGCGGCGTGCTGCATGCGATGGCGGATGGGTTCAAAGCCGTCAGAAGTGGCATCACTGATCTCAGCCAGTGTTACATCTCATACCAGCCGACAAGTTTTCAGTTGATGCACGGCACGGCTATGTCGGGCCTGTTCCCCGACGCCGTCGTAGGTGCAGCGGTCGCTTCCCAGATCTACCCTGAATACTTCAAGAAGGAGTACGAGGCCGTCGGGGTGTACCTCGCCCGCTCATCAATGACGCCGCCTTACAACATCGTCACGAAGAAGCCCATTCGCCGCCTGGAGGACTTCAATGGCATGAAGGTCCGCAGCGTAGGTGGAATACAGGCGGACCAGATGCGTGCTGTCCGCGCCACCCCAATCTTTCTTTCGACGCCGGAAGCCTATACGGGATTTCAGCGCGGTACCGTCGATGGCGTCGTGGGCCACGATGCCGCGTTCGTGTCTTTCCGCACCGCAGAGCCGGCGAAGGCGTGGACAGATCTACGCTTTGCCACCGTCCAACTGGACTATTGCTTGCGCAAGGAGGTTTATGACTCGCTGCCTCCGGACTTGAAGAAGGTTTTCTACGATTGGCTGCAGCGGTGGAACATCGTTGACGCACAGCTTTGGTTTGAAACCTATGCTGGTCAGGCACGCGAGAAGATGAAGGCGATGGGTATTGAGATGATCAATCTTGATCCAGCTGAGCGCAAGCGGATCATGGATGCCATGAAGAAGCCGAATGACCAGTGGATCGCAGACATGGAGTCAAAAGGACTCCCGGCAAAGAAGCTGATCGCTGACATTGATCAGAAGGTGTCATCTGAGTCGAAAAAGAGCTGGAACGAGCTTTTCATGGATACGATAAAGAACCCAGTACAGGGCTTGATTGACTAGCGAACGTGCGCCCCGGCTCTCCCCGGGGCGCCTTTCAGGGAGAGTCTCATGACAAGCGGCGAACCGCTTGCAGAAAGCCAGGTTCAGGGTGTCCTTCGATGGCTTCACACCATCATCAACGCGGTTACGCTTGGAGCGGCGACCATCATCATCGGAACAGACGTCGTTTTGCGTTATGTGTTTAATGCACCTCTCGAGTGGAGCATCGAAGCGACAGGACTGTTGCTATTGATGATGGTGTTCGCCTCGCTGCCATACGTTTGGGAGCGTCGAGGCCATATCCGGATGGAGCTACTTTCCAAGCATTTTTCGGGCGCGTCTTCAGTCGCTGCTGATCTCGCAACTGCAGTGTCTGGGGCCATATTCTCGGTACTGCTTTGTTATGAGATGATTCGGAACGCACCGATGATGCGCGCAATGAATGAAGGTGCTGAGCATCTCGGAGTTCCGCATTGGCCCTTCGCCATCTTCATCGCTTTTATTGCAGCATTGATGACCCTGCAGTTCGGCATATTCGCCGTGCGAGCGGTTCTTGGCCTTAGGAGATAATCGTGGATCCAGCCACGATCGGCATCATCGGTTTCGCCGCTCTACTTGTACTTATCGCAGTGGGGGTCCCGATCGCCTTTTCCATGGCTGTCGTTGGCATCGTAGGGAGCTATGCGCTGACGGGGTTCACACCGACCGCTGCGCAGGTAGGGCTCAACGCGTGGGAAAAATCGACCGACTTCGTATTGATCGCGCTGCCAATGTTCATTCTCATGGGGCAGCTCGTTTTCCATCTCAAACTTGCTGAAGATCTTTATGACGCGGTTCAGAAGTGGTTTGGGCGATTACCGGGGGGTATGGCAATCACGGCGGTTATCGCCTCCGCCGGATTCGGTGCGGTGACAGGTGTCAGCGCGGCTGCCGTTGCGACAATGGGCGCGATGACGATGCCGGAGATGCGCCGCTACAACTACGATCTCGGCCTTGCGGCAGGCAGCCTGGCGGCGTCCGGAACGCTGGCAATTCTGATTCCACCCAGCGTGCTCATGATCGTTTATGGAATCTGGACCGAAACATCGATCGGAGCATTGTTCATAGCTGGCATCATACCTGGCATATTACTTACCTGCGCTTTCGCTCTACTGATCTACGTGCAGTGTCGGCTGCGGCCGGAGCGCGGGCCGGTCGGGCCGGCGTACCCTTTGAATGAGAGGTTAGCCTCGCTGCGAAAGCTGGCTCCAATCTTAGCAATTTTCGGATTGGTTATCGGGGGAATCTACGTAGGTGCATTCACGCCTACGGAGGCCTCGGCCATAGGCGTCATAGGCGTGCTTACCGTTGGCTTGGTGATGCGCCGACTCAGCTGGGACGGATTGAGAGCATCCATTATCGATACCGGCCTCACCACCGGTATGATTTTTCTAATCATCATTGGTGGCCACCTGATCGGGCGCTTTCTGGTGTTGACCGAGGTGACCACCGGAATTGTCGATCTGATCGCAGCCTCAGGCCTCAATCGTTTTGTGATCCTGTTTTTGTTCGTGTTGATGTACCTCGTTCTCGGTGCTCTGCTTGACGTGTGGGGCATGCTCATACTGACTTTGCCGTTCGTCTTCCCCGTGGTCGTCAGCCTCGGATTCGACCCGGTGTGGTTCGGTATTTTCGTCGTCTTGATGACGGAGCTTGCACTGATCACGCCGCCGGTGGGCATAAACGTATACGTAATGCACGGAATTGTCCCAGACGTCGGTCTGGTGAAAATATTTCGAGGAATTATGCCGTTCGTGGTCGTCATTCTGGCATTTGTCGCCCTGATTAGCGCATTTCCGGAGATCGTACTCTGGTTGCCGTCTCTTTCGGCAAGATGAGCTGGATTAAAGGCGGGATTGGCTAATTGTAGGCTCGGGAGGAACGTGCGCCGCTGCCGGCGAAACGGGCATTCGACGGGTGTGGTGGCTAAGTTTTGCCAATCAGTCGCTATTCCGCAGCGTCTTCTCCGTCGTCAGCCGCTCAATGATGCCTCAGGTGCGCCCGCGCCGTGCTCGCGGCATGGCCGGCAGGCGAGGGCGCCTTCCAGCGTCACCCACGCTCTGCCGACAGTTCGAACAACGGACCCGAAAACAGCAATAGCCGTGCTCGAGTGCGTGGCCGATGGTCGGTGATCGGTGGGCCGCCTTCGAGGAACATGCGCTCGTTCCAGCTGATGATCGCAAGCCGGTCGGCCTTGCGTCGCGCGCGTCGGCCGCCCCCGAAGATATGTTCGCCTGCAGCCAGCCATTGTGCGCCATGGGAGGATAATCCTCGCGGGAGGCGCCGCCGGCAAGCCGCTAGATGTGGAGGTCGCGGGGTGAACTCTCCACCGCGATTCAGCAACCCGCCTGGCAGCGGCCGTTTGTATTGCCGAGGCTTCCGACCATAGCGCCACATCCAGACAGCCGTCTTTTCCGCTGTGGTCAGGAGGACCGGCATAGCTTTAGGGTGGAGGGCCGCGACGGTCTATCGTGAGGAAGGCGAAGAAATCGGCCGTGATCTCGCCTCCTTCACGTTGCGAACGGACACCTACTTGCGAACCTCGATGCGCTGCGGTGAACGGGTGATCGTGGGCAGCGTGCAACCAGATGGCTTTTGAACGCCTCGAGGCACACGCAACCATCGCTCTGTGGCACTGGCTACAACAAGGCATGGTAACAACGCGTGGCCGAACTCGCAACTTGCCTGGCAGAACGCCGGTCTAGTTCGCCAGCGCCGTCCTCACTTGGCATCAGACCAAACATGCCTAAAGCGAACCGAGAAGCGGAGCGACAAAGTCCCCCTGCAGGCTGACCGGCAAAATCTGCACGTCTGCAGACGGAACCGCCAGTTCTCTCAAATCGGCATGTCCGCCCACCGGTCAACTTCGGAATGAGTGTGTTGGGAAAGAGGATAATCCCGAATCATAATTCTTGACTTTCTCAGAAATGTAGAGGATGTAGGATTATCCCAAGTCCCGGAGGCGGCTTCATGGAACACAATTCGGAATACCAAAAGCGTCAGGATGAATTTGGCGAAGCGTACGAGGACTTCGAGCCGTCGGCGGTGGTGCAGCTCGTCATCAAAACTGGCGAATGGCTTGAAACCCTGCTGATGGACCCGGAGGCCGTCGAGACGGCTATGCGGGCGCTTTTCAACTCCATTGAGGGGTGCGGATCGACGGAGGAAGAAGCGCTGGGATGGCGTGAGCTTTGGGAAAGCATTTGTGTTGGCCAGGATATGGAGCTGCGTAGTTCCCAGTTCATGGTCGACTTGAACGCCTTCGCCTACTGGGGTTTGAGGCCCGATGCACGCTTCTTCGGCCTTGCGTCGAATGAGGAGGAAGGTCCGGAGGAGCAGGTGAGGGCGTATGTCGATCGCGCCCGGGCGCTTCTTGATGCGATCCCCACGGGGTGGGGGGAGGTGCCAGAACTGCATCAGACTGTTCGGGCGGCCGAAGCCCGCCTTCGGCTTGACACTGGCGATGACGTTTCTGCGGAACAATTGGCCGCCCTGGCACGCATCAGCCTCAAGAGCGTGAGGAATATGTTGACCCCAAAGGCCGGTGCCGCCGACCTCCGCCTCAACGAGGAAGGAAATGTCCCGAACAAGGACGCCCTTCGCTGGCTTAACGGGCGGGCGGATTTCAAGTCTTCACTGTGGCAATCAGAAGTGCCTGACAGGCTGCGGGCGACCGAACCCGAAGACGAGGACATCGGTGACGTGATCTTCGTGCCGGTGGCGCGCGATGGCACCTGGTTTGATCCGGTGAGTTGCCGGAACGCGAGAGGCTATACGATCGGCCCCAAGGGAGCCGAGGAGCCGATTGACGACTATCAAGTTGCTCTTCAGCGCCTCTCGAGGATGCGAACGCCTTATTGGCGTCGTCCAAACAGCGTCGGGAATTGGGGCTTGGTCGCAGGCGTGGCTTGGCAGCGGAAGCCACTTCATGACCTACAATCCGAAACGGAGGCTGCGTGAATGGGAGCGGATCTCACGCTGCACGCCCGGCGACGCATGCACGGCCGCATGATCCCGCCAATTGTCCTCGATCTCCTATACCGCTTCGGTTCGTCCATGCGCTGCTGTGGTGCGGACCGGATGTTCTTCGACAAGGCGCGCGACGGCGGCTAAGCGGCTATCTCGGCGGTTACGGAAGCCTCTAAAAGATCGAGAACTGGCTCGATGTCTACATGGTCCTCGGTGACAACGGGAACGTCGTCACGGTGGCCTATCGCACCCGGCGCTTCCGGCGCCCTTAGCTTTTCATCGGTCTCCAATCCCCCACTGACGAGCAGAGACGCTCGACTCCCTCATCAAGGATGTTCCAGGGACCTCACGCTTTCTTCGTTCGCCGAATACGTCAGGGCTGCCAATCCCTCGCAAATCTCCCAGGAGCCCACGCTCGGAGGGAGGTAAATGATAGCCCACGATGGCGAGATCACGGTCACCTACGCGCCATTGGAATACGTAAATGAGCAGGCTCGAATCGTCCTCGTTGGAATCACGCCTCGCAGGCAGCAGGCGGTGAATGCGCTCCTCGAAGCGCCGTCATCTGAAGGTGGGCGCACATCGGGATGAAAATTTCGGATTTTGGGGCACTACTAACGAGCTTCGCGGGGCCGATGTTGTTTGTGCCCCAATAGCTCCTCGTCCGCCAGACTTCCGCTAGACACCTTGGTCCACAACGCCGATCGAAACCCGCCCGGTCCGTGCAGTAGCGGTAGCAGAAAAGAGGTTTGACACTCTCGGCGTGTATTGGTGGAATGCGGTAAACGACGAATCGATGGAATAGTCTGCAGACGAGGGAAATAGGTTCACTTTAGTGGAAAATCCGATTTTGAATACTCCGTTCCGGGAGCCTAGCCGGCATTGGCACTTGGACCGGAGCGGAGGTTCACACAAATTATCGAGCAGGGGCGATGTCCCTTCGCGTTTGCGGAACGGAGTGAAGGTCCGGTCACCTTCACGCCCCCGAGACCGACGCGGCAGGTGCGCGCTCTACCCGAGCGGGAGGCGCTGGAAATACGGTTCCCGCGTGTCCAGGGGTATCGCATCCGTCTGCCGAAGGAGCCATTCCCGTGGGCATGGGATCAGGACTCCAAATTCCAATTGTCGCCGGACGTAACGCCAACGCGCGCCAATCTCGAGGATGGGCGTTTCGGACGGCGGGCGTTTATGGAGATCGGGGACTCGTCCGGGCGGAAGAGATGCTCCGGGCGCGCACCGACCGGCTGCTCGCAGCCGACTGAAAAGGGGGAACGAATTGGGCTATTCAGCAGTCTATGTCCGCGACATCGTCAAACGGTCAGTCGATCACAACTGGAGCATTCCCGAGTTTCAACGCGGCTTCGTTTGGAAAACGACGCAGGTCCGTGACCTCGCGGAATCGCTGTGGCTCGATTATCCCGTCGGCACTTTGCTGATCTGGGATAGCTCGGGTCCGGTTGAGCAAAGAAGCGCAAGCGATGCACAAGGCCCAGCGCAATGGGTCGTCGATGGTCAGCAGCGTACGACGGCGCTCTGCATTCTGAGTGGGCGGAAGCCCTATTGGTGGAACTCTTCTTTGGAATGGGACAAGCTCATCCGCAAGTTCGATATTCGCTTCGACGTGCATACGAAAGTGCCGCCGTTTTTCGTGGTTGCAAATGCCGCAACCCGCAAGGTCGCCAACAGCCGATACATTCCCGTCCGCGACCTGCTCAATCTCGATACCTCGAACGAGTCGGACCAAAAGCGGCTTCAGGTCCTCGCCAAGCAGGTGAAGCTGGACGGTCTATGCGACGGCATGGACGCCATGGAGGTCTACACGCGTCTCGATCGTCTGCGGAAGGTTCGAGACAAAGAAGTCGTTCTGATTACCGTCGACAACGAACTCGAAGACGTAGTTGAAATCTTCTCGCGTCTGAACAGTCGCGGCACCAGGGTCACGGAAGCAGACATTTATCTCGGCGTCGTCGCGGCGCGTGCGCCGGGGTGGGTCCGCGAAGAATACCTCCCCTTCGTCGAAGGCCTTGCTGACTTAGGATTCGATGTTTCACCGAACCTGGTATTTCGAACGCTGACCGGCATCGGGCGCAACCGAATTCGCTACAAGGACATAGAGGACGCATTCTGGAATGCGTCAAACATCAAACCTGCCTGGGAGCGGACCAAGAAAGCGTGGAGCTTGGCCGTCCGGCATCTCAAGGACAAAGGCCTCGCAGGTAACACGCTGCTGCCATCCGACAATGCGCTTGTGACCCTCACGGCGCTCGCCGACAAGTTTCCCGACGAGCCATTCGATCGCACATTCTACTGGTTCGTGCAGGCGTCGCGGTTTGCTCGATACTCCACCTCCTCGACCAGTTCGATGGAGGAGGACCTCAAGGAGGTTGCCGAAGCCGGGTCTTTGCAGGAAGCGCTGGAGCGCTTGCTCACCCGCATACGGTATCTTCCGCGCGTAACGGCTGACGACTTCATGCGCGATTTCGGCGACTCGCGCTCAGGCCGTCTCCTCCTCTACCTGTTGATCCAACGAAGCAATGCGGTGGACTGGGATCAACGCGGCATCCAGATCGGCTTCGACTCCAATGGGCTGCTCTCCGGGTTCACCCCGCAGTTTCATCATATTTTTCCGAGGGCGTTCATAGGAAAAAATCATCCTGACGAGTTGACAAACGCCCTGGCGAACATCGCCTTGATAGGACCTACCATCAATATCCGCATCTCCAAGCGCGATCCGATGGACTATGTCGGGCGCTACAAAATCACGGCAGACAAACTCAAGCAGCAGTACATCGAGGCCGACCTCGAGAGAACGCCCCTCGAAGACTTCCCCACATGGCTGACGCGCCGGGCGGATGCGCTCGCGGCGGCTGCAAATGACTACCTCAACGAGTTGCGCGGCGACTTGGCGCTTCCCCCTGTCGCAGCCCAGGATGAGGCGACGGAGCACGCCTACAATGCCGCTTAAGTCCCGCACGACGACGCGGAGCGTCGAGGCGCTTGCGCACGATGACGCGAAGCGCAAGCACATCGCGACGGCCGAGACGCAGTCTTATCTTGCTGAAGAAGAGGCGCGGCCGAAGAAGTTGAAGTATCCGCGCAACCCGAACCTCGACCCCCAGCTTGTCTGGCGTGGCAAGGACGCGGAGGACGAGAGCGCACTCTATGTCGACTCGGTGCCCATCTACATCCAGCAGAAGATCAGCGGAGATTCTGGGAGTCGACATCTTCGACCCCACGACCGGCGAGGTACGATCGTCAGGCGCGAACGACATTGCTTCCTGGTTCATCGATACGGACCATGACGAAGAGAGCTTCTTCTTCCGGCATGCCTACTTCCTCAGCGGAAATGATCCCTATCGACGATTGAAGACGACGCTAAAGACAGAGATCGACGAAGTCGCCTGAGCAACCTTGTATTCGGCCAGGAGCCGGCCGTTCGAGCGGCCCTCAACGGGAAAGATCGCCGTGAAGGTGATCAATCACTACGGCGATGAAGTGTTGAAAGTGTTTGCGGTGTAAGGAGGACGGATGCTCACTCGAGGACTGGTTATCGACGAGCCATGGATTGGGCTCATTCTTGCGGGCAGAAAGACATGGGAAATGCGTTCGCGCGACACGAAGGTGCGAGGGCCGATCGGGCTAGTTCGGAAGGGCTCGGGAAAGGTCTTCGGTATTGCTGACCTCGTCGATAGCCGGGCGCCCCTGCCAGCAAGGGAATACGCGCGACATGAGCAATTCCATTGCATTCCGCAGGATCGACAGGCCGGCGCGATAGCGGGAGGTTGGACACGGCCTTGGGTCCTGACGAATGTCCGGGCTCTGCGCACTCCAGTGCGCTACCGGCATCGGCCGGGCGCGGTAATATGGGTGACTCTCGAGCCGGAAGTGACCGCACAGATCAGGTCTAACGACCCGCTCGGCCATGCTTGAACTGGCGAACACCTTCAATCGCAGCCTTGATCGTCTGACTGCGGCTGAGCAGGCGACCGTTAAGCAGATCGCCTTCGACTATATGGCCGATCCGTCGCGGCCCGGGCTCCAACTGCACCGCATCGATAAGGCGCGCGATCGGGGGTTCTGGAGCATTCGGGTGAATCGCGACCTTCGTGTCGTGCTGTTCAAGCAGAGCGAAAAGTCCGTGTTCTGCTACGTCGCGCATCACGACGAGGCATATCGCTGGGCAGAGGGGCGCCGCTTCGAGGTGCATCCGGTCACCGGTGCCGCCCAAATGGTCGAGCTAGTTGAAGTCGTGCGGGAAGAAATTCGCACCGTTCAGATGGAGGCACCGAAAGCAGCCATTTTGGCCAGCGAAGAACCCAACTACCTGCTGAGCCTGGGGGTGCCAGAAAGTTATCTTGACCTAGTTCGCACGGTCAGCGAGGACGAGCTTCCAGACTTGCTCGTGCGCCTGCCAGAAGAGGCTGCTGAAGCCCTTCTACAGCTTGCTGTGGGGGAGCGACCTGACCCACGGCCAGCGATTATGCCAAGTCTTGTGGCGGATCCATTCGCCCATCCCGATGCACAGCGCCGCTTTTGGGTCGCAACTGACGAGGAGGCCTTGGCTCAGGCACTTGAGAGGCCCTGGGCTGAATGGCTCGTTTTCCTGCATCCATCGCAGCGAAGCGCGGTAGAGCGAAACTTCAATGGTCCTGCCCGGGTTTCCGGTTCAGCTGGCACAGGCAAGAGCGTGGTGGCGATGCACCGGGCCGCACACTTGGCGCGGCAAAGCCAGGGAGGTCGCATCTTACTTACAACGTTTTCCAAGACTCTGGCGTCCCGCCTCTCGGAAGGCATGGACCGATTGCTTGGACCGGCGAGCGAAGCCCGCCTACGCGTTGAGGTAACGCATTTGCACGCCTACGCGCACGCGCACGTTTCTCGCCTCGCCAAGGTGCAGATCGCTAGCGAGTTGAGTATCGTCGAGTTGATTGCCCAGGCGAGCAGCGACGTCAATGATGTATGCCATTCAGAATTCTTGCGGGCGGAATGGGATGCCGTGATTGACTATTGGGGTATCAACTCTTTTGAGGAGTATCGCGACATATCAAGGGCGGGCAGGGGAACGGCGCTGACCACTAGGGCGCGAAAGAGGCTTTGGGATGTATTTGCGCAGGTCCAGAGGGGCCTTGGGCTACGAAATCAATACACATTCGGCGATGTCTGCGATCGGCTTCGCGATAGGCTTGAAGCCGAGGGATTGCACCCGTTCCGGCATGTCATCGTTGACGAGGCTCAGGACCTTGGTCCACGCGAACTCAGATTGGCGGCTGCACTTGCTGCGCCCGGTCCTCGTTCTCTCTTCTTTGCTGGCGACGTAGGCCAGCGGATCTTCCGATGGCCGTTCTCCTGGCTCGCTGCAGGCGTGGATGTGCGAGGGCGCGCACAGCGGCTTAGAGTCAATTACCGTACGAGCGCACAAATCCGGAAATTCGCCGATCGTCTGCTGCCTACGCGCATAACCGAAGTAGATGGTGAAGCGGAGGAGCGGGGAGCCCTGTCTCTGCTGCGGGGGCCAGAGCCGGAGATCCAAAGCGCTGCCGACCTCGCTGGCGAAATTGATATCGTAACTGGATGGCTCAAGGCGGTGCGAGAGCGGGGCATTGCACCGGCGGAGATCGCGATTTTCGCCAGGACGAGGCGCGCTCTCCAAGAGCGTGCTGAGCCTGCACTACGCCAGATCGGTATGAATGGAGCCTGGCTATCGCCGGATATGACGGACAGAGGCGAAGCCGTGGCACTCGGCACGCTGCACGCCGCAAAGGGACTCGAATTTAGGGCCGTTGCTGTCGTCGGATGCAGTGCCGGTCTGTTGCCTTTGGGGGCGGCAGTCGAGGCTGAGGGTGAGCCAGAAGTGAAGCAAATGGCCGAGGATCGGGAACTAAGCCTCCTTTACGTGGGCTGTACGCGTGCTCGAGATCATTTGCTGGTCACTTGGTCCGGCGAGCCATCTCGATTCTTGCAGCTCATATCTACCTGACTTTGCGCTTCAACGCCTATGAACGGCTCCTTCGAATAGCGTCTCTACGTCGCCGTCGGCTGTAGGCGGGGCGAGCATGTCACGCGATAGCCGGCGTTTCCGCTCCAACAGTCGATCGAGTTCCTCATCGAACGACTGGTTCGGAAAATCCGGATGCGTCGCGATTGGTAAGTGAATCGTTACTGGTTTAGTCTGGCCAATTCGATAGGCACGATCGTTACATTGGTCCTCGACTGCAGGATTCCACCAACGGCTCAGATGTATGACATGGTTGGCGGCTGTGATGTTCAGACCCACTCCGGCGGCTTTGGGCGAGAGAATCAACACGCCAAAACCGGGGGCGGACTGCTCGAATGCGTCCACCACCGCAAGTCGTTTCTCACCAGGCATAGAGCCATTGATGATTGGCGGCCGGCGGGTGAGATCGAACAGAGCGGCAAGCCCTGACGAGACGGTATCCTGCATCGCCAAGTTTTCAATGAAGATCAGTGCTTTCTCTCCTTTTCGTGCTACTTCGTGCAAAATCGAGACCGTCTGCAAAAGTCTAGCTGAACTGCTTACAAACGTTTCGAATCGAGACACGCTGGAGACATCAATCTGGGCAGCATCGTCCGGATGCAGTGAAATGCCTCGCATGGCGTGGAGTACGCTGAGCATGTGGCCACGCGAACGATTAGTTCCGCGTACTGCTTCTGCAATCAGATCGCGATAGGCGTGCGCCTGCTTATCCGGCATTGGCGTTGGATATTTTCTCTCTACTTTAGAAGGTAGTCCCTCGAGGATGTCGGCCTTCATGCGCCTCTTCATGATGGGCGGAACGAGTGCAGAATCCACTCTGATCGGAGAGTCAAGATTGTGCTTCAACTCTTTCAACCTGACATCATTATCCTCGCGATATGTCTTCGAGAAGCTCTTGAGATCGCCAAGATAACCAGGCGCGATCCGATCGAAAAGACACCACAAGTCCTCCATCCGGTTTTCGATGGGTGTTCCAGTGAGACCAAGCACAAAGTCCGCATTGAGCGTCTTTGCCGCTTTCGTATTCAGGGTGTCCGGCGCCTTTACCTTCTGCATCTCATCGAAGATCACGATGGAGTACGGAATCCGGGCGAACGAACGCTCGTGATCTGTCAGCGTTTCATATGTGGTCAGAATCCAGTCTGCTTCGCGAATCCTCGAGACATCCAGTGTTTCGGCGGGATCACTGCGATGCCCTACGTCGAGCTTCAGTTCTCGGAGTGAATTGCCATATGCAGCAATTCTAACGCCGAGACCTATCGAGGATAAGCGGTCCGCACACTCCTTTTCCCAATTCTTGAGAAGTGCGGTTGGTGCTACGACGAGCATGGGATCATTGCTAATGTCCCGATGCCGACTACGCGCCGCCGCTGCGTTGGTCTTGATCCACGCAAGGAAGGTCAATGCCTGAAATGTCTTGCCGAGCCCCATATCATCGGCAAGAAGAACCCCGGGCCAGCCAGTAGACCACGCCGCAATAAGCCAACGAAAGCCCTCGTGCTGATGCGCCTTTAGCGGGGTTGATCCCATCCTTTCCAGAGGCGCGCATTTATTGATGAAAACCGGCCGAGGCGTTAGACTCAGTTGATAGTCGATGCCCTCGAAATTAGTCTTCTTGATAACTAGTACGAGGCGGTTGCTGTCTTTCTCAGCTGATGGTGTAGGGTCGCCCGATTCGGATGGCGATCCTATGGCAGAGTCTGTTCGACGCCGTTCTTCGTCCAAGACTCGCGGCGCTGAGTCGATCGGGATCGGAACTCCACGGATGACGACGTGCGCATCCCCGCGCACTTCTGCGCTCTCGATATCTCGTTCGATCTGAGCGAGTTCATCGGAAGTCAGCGGTGCTGGCTCGAAGTGCTCGCCATTGCTGATCCAGCCGCCTTCGGGGAGCCAGCTGTTGGGCTGTCGTGTAAGCCAAGGCAAGCTCGGCTTTTCCCATAAGCCAAGGCCTTCGACACGATCGGAGTAGTTTTTCGTTTCTATGAAGAGTGCTGCCGTCGGAGAGTCCTCGGTGGGATCGATGGCATCGGCAAGCGCAGCACGAGGATTGCGAAGAAAGGCGCGACGCTCATCAGGAGGCGACCGCCGCTTGGCTCTAACGACATCCAGGGCTCGCTTTAAAGATTCATCGATCAGAACGTAACGGTTGCGGCCGACGACGTAGGCGTCTCGCGTAGGTTCCTGGCCATCCAGAAATTGATGAAGGAAAGTACGATGCTCATCAGGCATCAGCAGACCATCGGCGAGCGACCTGTCCGATTCTACAGAGTCGACGAACGAGTGTTGTTTGCTGCTTCCGCCTCCAAGTTCCTCGGCCGGAGCTTCATCCTCTAAAGAGGGCGCTTTGGTGCGGCTCATCAGAACAGGCGTAAAATCGATACCCTCGACGCGTTCCTCGACATCAAGCGCAAACGATCCGGCTTGGTAAAGAGTGAAAGTATCTAGGAATCCGTCGCGCTTCACTTCGGCGCCGGTCGCGGCACGAAGGGCTTGCTGCACTGGTAACCAGGCCGAAATGCGGTCGTCTAAGCTACGAGAGATTGTCTGATTGTACCTGTCGGCGGCGCAGACAATTCGGAATAGGTGAGCGGACAGGCGACCAGTTTCGTTACCCCACCGTAAGACAATGCCGGTTCGCTCGGGTCGCACTTCGCGACCATGCCTGTCGGTCCACCGGAGGCGGAGCCGGCCGTCTGGGGTCTCGATCCGGCCCTCCAACGCCACAGCAAGTCCGAGTCGGGCTAAGGGAGGAAATCCAATCCGCTCAGCGATTGTATGGTCTAGGCTGGCTGCCGCTTCAGAGCTGAGGCGGATGCCGAAATCATCCATCTCGGCAACGCTATTCTCGACGAACACCTTCAGCGCTTCGGCCACTCGCCTGTTAGCGAAATCTCGCGACCAATCACTGAACGGCAAGGGCTCCGATCTGCCTAACAGTCGCTTCTCGAACAGCCTGACTTCGACCACGTCGGCTTCAATCTTGCTGCGGAATAGAGATGCCATGGCGGTCAGACGACATATGCGCGCTGAGGTATTCGGACCCCGCACAGATCAAAAATTCGTCCAGCAACCCTGCGCTGCCACACGTAATTTTCTGAACCGCCATGCCCAAAAATATCGTGGCGAGTGAGGTTGGCCTCGGTGCGGTCAGATGGCACCGGGCGCCGTATTTCGTCCGACGTATATCTGGTGCGATTTAGCTGAGGCTTTTGTGGGTCGGAACTGGGCCACACGTTGCAGAAGCCGCTGTAGCTCCAGTCCGCAATTACACATTGACCGAAGTCCAGCAACAAGACTGCGTGGCCAACTTGGACTTGCTTCCGACCGCCTCCCTGGAATGTACCGAACTGTGCCTCTTTTCCGAACGCGCGTCTAGCTGCCGCAGAGCCATCATGCCCAAACACGACCCACGCGTTTCTTATTAGTCCCACTTCGTGGAAGGCTTGCCAAAACGCGCGACGATACTTCCAAGCCCGATCAGGTGCGATCTTGTCGACGACATCAAAGAATTGCCTGAGCGATTGTTCTGTCAGCCATCTCTTCATGATGTCAGCATATTCATCCATCCCGATCCATGTCGACGCAGAGGTTCGTGGATCGCCAAACATGCCGACAAGAAAGTTGATTATGCGGTCACGCTCGTCCTTGGCGGGCACTTGGTCGCCGTAAGGCACTAAAATCGCGCCAACCATATGCTTGCGCAGGGCGCGGAATATGATCGACCCTTCGGGTCGCAGGCACCAGCGCCTGACGATCTCCAGTCGTTCGGTAGCCGAGTTAATCGGGATACCGACGAGATGAGCCAGTCCCGCTTCATGAACTGCGCGCGCAAATCCCCCTTCTGCGAATTGATATCCGAGGCCTATCGCAGCGAACAATTCCGCGACACCCTCATTGTGTCGCATGGAAATCTGAGCAAGCCGGTTCGGTGCCCCAGATTCGGCGAACAAACCGTATCTGGCATTTAGGGTAGACCATGGGTGTCCGGCCTTAGGTGCGCAGTCGGTCAGTACCTTCGAGACCTGCAGGAGTCCGGGTCGATCCGGGGAAAAGTCAACTAGGTAAACAGACGCAAGATGTCGGTATGGGCGTATCCGCTCCATCCGCGCTACACGAGACAGAATGGCGTCGAGTGCGGTGCTGTGCTCGGCAAGGGCCGGAGTTGTTGTCCACAGGCACCAAGCGGCTTTATTCCAATCGGAATAATCTGGATCATCGCCGCGCGAAATACAGCTGAGAAATCGATCTGCGACGACATCCAAGTCGTCCGGTCGGCTGAGGCCGCCTGACGAAGTGACACGCAACGTCTTAGCCAGTTGTGAGGTGAAACTCGGGTCTGGGAGGGGGCGGGTTGTTAAACGCATGCCCGCAATGGCGGTGCGCAAGCTCATTTGAGGTCGCTCTTCAGTTGTTCGATCGCAGACCGCATCCTTTGGAGGAGAGCGCCCATCTCCCCCAAGCCAACCGTCGTGTCGACGTCCATAACAAATCGCAAGTCGATCCGTCTGTTATTTCGCCATGCATCGCGGGACCCCGCTAAGTCGATCCTGCGAGTCGACGCATAGCCTGAGATCGACAAGACTTCCTCGCGCCGCCGATTGAAGATAAGTCTTAGTTCTGGCGATATCGAGATTAACTCTCGATACGTGTTCGCCGCACGTTCAGCGGAAAGTATCCAGTTCCTGTCGTCTCGACCGGTCTCGTCGGTATGTCCTTCAATGAAAACCGTTTCAATAGACGCCTGAGTATCAGTGCGACAGTTTTGAGATGGACCGGTGGATTGGCACACTGCGTAACCAGGGAGTACGCTGGCGAGGGCACGGGCAATTTTCCCGACATTTTTCTTGGGTGTGTCGCTGCCCTGGAAGTCTTGGAGAATAGATCGATCAGGCTCGAAGCGCACGGCAGACTCTGTCAGCCTGAGAACGTCACCCGAAGGCGAGATCTCCACTACCAGGCCTTCTCGGCTCAATCGGGTTTTTAGCTCGTTCAGAAGCCTTAGCCGCAGGCGCGTAGCCTCTTGGACTTCACTCAGACGCAACCTGATTCGATTTTCTATATCATCAAGCGTACGACCAACCTCCTCTGCGACTTCGATCTTCTTCAATTGTTTAGCTGTGACACTCTGTTGAACGTCCGTTTGCTGCCGAAACATCAGGGCGAAGCTCATCAGCAATATGATGAATATGAAGAGCAGACCCACCATCATGTCCGTCATAGAGACGAAGTAGTTCTCCCCATCGCCATGGTCCGGGTCGGTGTCCTGGAGCGCCATTGTGGGTCAGCTCTTACTCTGCAGGTTCGGGTTGGGGGAGTCGCATCGGCAGATCCTCTAGGACCTTCGTCAACTCGTCTATATTCTGACCTAAAGAGTTCAGTCCACTGGTGAGGGCGTCCAATATTTTTGCCGTATGCTGGTCTACTTCAGAAACGAATGAGCGCATGGCGTCCTGATGGCGCGTAACTTCCTCGTGGAAGCGCTCTGCAGCTCTACTTAGATCTTCATCCACCCCTTTAAATCGCGCCTCATACTCATTCCAAACACGACCGATTTGTTCGAGGTGGGCCGACAGACGATCAGCGACTTCGTCGGCGATACGCTGACTCGTTGCCAGCGTGTCGATAGAGGCGGCAATCGACTGGGCCATCTGTTCGGTGGAATGAACCATTCTCTCTGAGTGAGTCACGAGTGGCGCGCTCGCGGATCGAACATCGTTCGCTACGCGCCCGAACGCATCGGCAACATCATGCGACCGAGCCGCTGCCGCATCGATCTGTTGAGTTTGAGTTGCAAAAGAGGTTGATACGGTCCGTAAGACAGTGGACAAGCTCTCAATATCGCGGCGAAGGCTGGCGACGACCTCATTCATTCCAGTATGTATACTTTCCATCGCTTCGCGCGCGATGGTTTTTGACGCCCCGACCGTATCCTGGAGCATCTGGCGACTTGCTTCTGCTGCTGTGTCACCTGCTAGGCGCGATGCCTTGGCGCTTTCTTCCGCCTGTGCAGAAAGAGTAGCCTGAAGCTGCGTCATAGTGCCGACGAAGGAGCTTATTTGCCCGTCCAGTTTCTGCACGACCTCTCCCATTGCAGCTTCCATAGATCCGGCGGCTCCGGTAGCTGAACTGCGCAGAGAGTGGCCTGCCTCCACAATTAGGCGGGTCATGTTGTCCGCTGCCTCGGTGAGTTTGAGGGAGAAGTCCGTTCCGGAACCTGAGAGGTTCCTCTGGACGCCTTCAAGTGCAACGCGAACGGCGTCCAGGCTGCGGCCAACCTGTGCCAACTCGAGACCAGCTCCGCCCCGCAATGCAGTCAAAAACTGCTGAAGCATCTCGTTGATGCCCGTCTCCGACCGTTGCCTTAGCTGGCCCACGGCCGTGTCTAGGCTTCGCGTCATCGGCTGGACTGCAGCGCTTACGGCAGCCTCGATGCTGGGCGCAACGCTCTGTCCAAGTCGACTAAAGAAGTGCGCACTGTTGATCTCTTTCAGTTCGTCGCGTTGAGCAGCAAGAATGTCGCGGGCCTCGGTTGCGATCTGTTGAGGTGAATAGGAGAGGACACGAGCTTCGACCGCGATCCCAAAGAGATATAAACTCCTGTCGATCCAGATCTGATACACCCTAAATAGAAGCGATAGTAGCAGAGAGGCTCCGAGGCCTGCGATTGATGTCGAGAACTTGAAGGTTGCGGCGGCCAAAAGTCCGGCCAGCGATTCCTTCATCTCTTCGGCAGAGCCGGCGCTCGTACTTTGTGCTGCACTGTAAAGTGCGAAGAGAAGTCCGATAAATGTGAAAAGTAGGCCTAAACCAACAAAGAACCCGGGAATAGACGGCATCATCTTGAGACCAAACAGGCGCTCCCGAACGTCCGCCAAATTTATGAAAATCTGCGGCCGAACAACCGCATGAACCGCGTTGTCGTCACGGTGTAGTGTCTTGTCGAACTCACTCCAGGCATGGCCAATCAATCCATGATGCCTGAGCCGGTCAGTTATCGAGTCGAAATTGGCAGCGAACTCGATCGGGTCGCGGCGACCCAGTGACAGGCGGGCCGTAAGCATTGCTGCGCGAATTAGCAAAACGTGAGCGACGAAAAACCCGAGGCTCAGAGAGAGCGCAAATTGCCCGATGCCCGACGCCAGGGCAAAGGCAAAATCCTTATTTGACACGCGACGGATGTCCCCGGAGGCAACCTCACCTAGGACCTCGCGGATGATCGACCAGTCGGAAAATGGCGCGACTGGAGCAATAGCCACGAGCGCGACCACGACAATGCCCCAGAACAGTCCAAATCTGAAAAGGCCATGCCAAACGACGGCCGATGCGAAGAGTCCCAACGTTGCCCCCAGCCCTCTTTCCATCACTTATAAGAGCGGAAGCTTATAGCTACAACTGAAAGCCAACAATCTACATTGGACGGGAATTCCTTGGACGCATCCCCGGAGTCCGGTAAACCTCACCTGCGAGGCTCTCACACGCCACCTGCCGCGGAGCCCAAGGAATCAGGAGGGAGACTACTTAATTCGTCATGCGATTGTTGCGAGTGAAATTGGCAAGTGCGTTTCGGCCGAAAGCAGTGACGGTCCACTGGCCGTCCATCTGTGGAAAGAAATCGTTCTTCTTAAATGACCTTGAGAAGCACCTTAGAAGTTCCTGCAACAATGGGGAGAGCGGCAACTTGCGCATCAACATCCAGATGACTCGGGGAGTAGACCGTTTGTGTTTGGCGAGTGTGCTTTCTTCGAGGACTTGACGTTCTCCCTTCGCGCGCGAATGACTTCGTTCATCCCGTTCCATACTTCGCTTTGCGCCCTGCTTTCTTGTGTACGGTTAACTGGGAACAGTGCGGCCGTTTCGCACAGCCTTGCTCCGACCGTTCGCTAACTAGCCGGACGATTGGTTTATCTGCATCGGCATCCATGGATCACTCCTCGTTGGGGGGGTGAGCGGGTCCATGGGCGCTCGTTACAGAATTCAAAGTGAACCAACGTATGCTTCGAATCCGCCCGGCCTCCACCGGCATCCTGGCGGCGCTGCGTGGGTGGGACCGAGAAGCTCGACCCACCGCTTGACCAGTGCTCGAACCTCGCCTTCAGGATTGTGAACCAAGCGCTTCAAGGCTTCGGCCCAGGCGGCGTCCTGGTCGTAGGTTTGACCATGGCGGTGGGCCAGCCAGGCAGCCAGCTGATCAATGCGGTATGTTTGTACGCTGCCTCGGAAGTAGCTCAATTCAGGTTCTGGACCAAGGCCTCGGTATTTCCACACCGTAAGACATGCCGGGTCAACGTGGAGAAGTTGGGCGGCCTGTTTGGTGGTGATCAACTGCCAGGGGAGCGGTTGCGACAGGGACAGGGTGTCCACAGTCGGGAGGGATCGGAGGGTGTTTCGATGTACGACCCCAGCTTCTAATAACGGCCGCGCCGTTGTGGATCCTTCTATCGGAGGTGGGTTAGGGTAACTGGGGTAACAGGTAACGGTAGACTCTGCGTCCACTTGGGAATAGGCGCCAAGACATCTTGTAATAGGTAAGAGTTCTATTTGTGTTTTTGACTTCAAGTTGGTGTTACCTGTTACCTGTTACTCTCTATCAGTTGTCTCGTATGTAACCACCAATGGCTGTCGGATCTGCCTGCAGCCACTTCTCATGGTTGCGAATGATCCACAGCCGGATTGGGTTATCGTCCACCTTGATCTGCCGATTGATGTGGATTGCTCCAGCGGCACGCAGCGCTTTTGTCACGTCGCTCATCGACGGGCGTTTACCGAATGGGAACGTGGTAAGAGCCAGCTGAACTTCAGCTGCAGTCACCATGTCACGGACGAGGTGACGTTCCTCGATCTTCTCAAGGAGTTCCCGGACCAAAGGTGGCCGACTTTCCTTAATTATCGCCACCTTGCCGTCCGTCATTGGGGGCGGTTCCTTAGCATTGAATCCGGCGAGGTCACGGGTCAACAGCCACTGTTTGAATGCCGCCACCTCCATCTCGAGCACCTCGTTGTGAAGATAATGGTAGTATGCCTTATCTTTGGGGAGCACGGGTGACGCGATCACAAAAGCTCTCCTATCATCGGGTTCGAGATAGATCGGCACGTCATGATTCGAAAATGCGATCATCAACTGAGGCGTTCTGGCCGAGTGAAACGGTATTCCTTTCTCCTCGACCTTCACCAGGTCGTTGACGATCCATTGCTTCAAGCTATTGTACAGTTCCAGGCGACCGGCGTGCATCAGCTCCTCGATGACCAATGCCTCCGTGTTAAGCAGCGAAGCTCGAAACCGGGAGTGGAGCTGTTCGCTTTCGGCAACCTTGACGTTGAGTGGACCCAACAGTCGGTTTAGACACTCCGCGATCCACGACTTTCCAGTGCCTTGGCGACCTTGAATGATCACCATGTGCCCGATTTTGACTCCCGTTCTTCGAACCAAATGGGCGAACACATCCATCAGATGATCACGCTCCGACGCAGCGGGAACCAAGTACTCAAAGTGGGAAAGAATCGTCGAGCAGTCTCCAACCGCTGGCTCAACGCCCCCATCCCGCCAAAGATTGCCGACCTTGCTCCCGTTAGGGTGGAGCATTATCAATTCGTGTCTGCCAGGGTGGTAGTCGAACGTCAGAACTCTGGGGGAGACCTTGGAGTTTCTGAACGCCGTGAAGGGTAGGGGCCTCTGTAGTTGATGACCGTAGAGGGTATTGAAAGTGTCGCTCTCTAGGAGTTCACGGGTATTTAGATCCAGCAGCTGGCGGGTCTCAGCGCCGAGAACGTGCCGCCTCTGTAGCTGCATCAATTGGGGACTCCCGCAACCAAGCTGGATGGGGCTGGTAATCGACCCTTTGAAAGGGCATTGCGAACAGCCTGGGAAGCCATCCGCCTCAATTCGTCCGCACGTGAAGGGTCCGCTGTCCTTCAATGCGTGGTCGATCTTGGCGTCAGTCTCTGATTGCGAGTAGCCCGGGTACGGTGCGCTTATCTCATGGGCGCGCTTTCGGCCGTCTTTGCATCTAGCCACTATGCTGAGGCCCTTGTACCAATCTGGCTCCGAGAGGGCTGTCGCTTCGTCCCTGACGTAACGCATGAAGGCGCACGCCTCGAGGATCATGTCCGCTTCGGGTGCTGATTCATCTGAAGCACCGATAGTCTGATCGAGAGTGTGGCACTCGGGGCGAACTGGGGGAGAAGCGGACTTCGCGATTGCTCCGACAGTCTCTAGTGCGCGCCTAAGAATCGCTACGCTGTCCTCAGGGAGGAGCGGCAGGTCGTCCACAACATCGAGAAGTTCCACGTTGGCCGTATAGGGACGCCTCGTCTCTGGGTGTACCGAGGGCGGTATGACTATCTGCGCGCCCTTCGAGAGAATTTCGACAATCGTTTCGCCTGCGCTACGGATGCGAGCTGTGCTTTCCCCATTATAGCGGTAAAGCATTACGCACCCCTTTCTGCCGATGCGATGCCAGGGCGAAGCGGGCAGCACTCTCTTGATTGTGTCGATGATGACAGGATCATCACTGTCGATGTCGATCGCGACACAGCACGACGCCGGGCCGAGTACTAGACCGATGTTCCTGTCATGGTGGCCGGCCAACATTTGAGCTTGCTCGCCTTCAGTGGGAAGGCGGTCTTGAAATCTTTGCCAATTGCTAATTGCTGGCTTCTTTTCACCAACTGCCAATGGAATCACGGGAAGACCAGCTTCCCAATACCGTTCAGCAACTGAAGCAAAGATCGAATTCTGGGACTGCTGCCTGTGTGCGGGAAGCGCAGACCCTGGCAGATAAGGAGAAGAAGAACCTCTTGGTTCGAGCATGGAGGGGAAAGGGACCTATGCACCGAGGGTGATGGTGCGTTTACGGCTTGCCCGACGGTCCTTCCGGACAAGCCGTTGCGCCGCAGGGTAAGACCTGCGGGTCCTCACTATCGGAGCGGCCTGAGGGGCACGTCGTGAGGTTCGTCTAGGAAATAGTCGTGGGAGCGAAACGGGCCCTTCGTGCAATGGGCGCAACGCGTACCGCTTCCCCAACCATGGTAATGATGTTCCCCGCAATAGGGGCACCATACCTCTGCTTCATCGTGATGCGGCGCTCCAATTGGCGATCGGTTCTGCCACCGCGCAAGAACCAGTGCCCGGGGGACCCAAAAGGTACCGTTGGCGTACTTCACTAGTGCATATCCCCAGGGTGCGGGGGGCTCACCGGTCAGGTGCATGATGATTGTCCTCGGCAGCGGAGGACGATCGTTCGGGCACTCCGGGCGCTTCAGGTTGGAAGAGCATCTCGGCGTCCGATGCTCGGACCCGGAGGAGGCGGCCGATGCGTACCAACGGAATGTTTTTGGTGGCAAGGGCTCTACGAATAGTCAGTGGAGCAACGCGGAGCTGGGAAGCTAGTTGTTGCAGAGTAACGAAGTTATCCAAAATCTCCTCTTTACGTTTGAGACACCTCGTATCTAGTGGGACACTAGCATTAATCAAGTAGCACGTCGTTGTGTCCAAGACGAAGTGGAAGAAATCGAACTGTTCAACACGAATCCGGGATTGAGTGGAGGCATGCGCAGACACGGAACGGACCGCTTCACCGGCGGTCCATCCCATGGGGCATTCAGTTTGGCCGATTGGCCGAGTCTGCTGCCGAATTGCCCGTTCGTCCCGAGCTGAAACTGAATCAATGCCACCGCATACACGCACCAAGTTCCCGCAGCCGAAGTGCGGCCTGTTCCAGCTGTGCAATTAGGCGAGGAGCGTCGCCGGTGCGGTAGGCGTCGGTTGCTAATCCATCGAGAATGCCCTCAACCGCATCCTCTTTCTCTTCGCGCTCCATCGTCCGGAAGATCTCTAGCGTCTCTTCCAGGAAGTGCTCTTTTACCTCTTCGACAATCACTGCTGAAATCCTCACTGCTTCTGTGACCGCCAAAACAGCGGCTCGTACATGGAACGAGGCAGAGGAGCATTTGGTGCCTGGCCTTGGAAGATTTTGCAGCACAGACAGCAGACCCGTTGAGGTGCTGCGCACGCGTTTGCCTAACTTGCGGACTAACGGCCGATAGAGGCCGTGCTTGATCTGAGATCCATTCCCCGTCCCCGCAATCGGCTGCTTGCCTGCCAGGTGCTGGGTTCGATGGCTGACTGCTAGACGTCTTCAGAGGGGCTACGCTGATCTTTCAATGACCCCTCTGACGTTCCTAAACGCCTGCTAAGTTATTGATTTCTTTAGAGTGTGAAATCAGGTGTTTCTCAGGAACGCCCATTGATTCTAAACGACATCCAGCCGATTACAAATCAGGTGCTCTACCAGCTGAGCTAAGCCGGCGGCCTCAAGGATTTCAACGGCTTAGCCGGCACCCTTGAGAAGCGCAAAGAGAGACGTGAGACGCGTGAGGACGTCTCACGGGAGACTACGGCCATTTATACGGCCATCCCTTCCTTGTCCATCCAGGCGGCCAGGCCCCGATCGGAACGGTGGCGCTCTTAGGTTGATGAACGCGCTACGCCGTCGGCGTCTGCTCCATCGCTTCCAACTCGCCGATCATGCGCTCGATCACCGACAGCCCGCCTTGCCAGAAAGCAGGGTCCCGCGCGTCGAGGCCGAACGGCGCGAGCAGTTCCGCGTGATGCTTGGTGCCGCCGGCCGAAAGCATCGCGAGGTAGCGCTCCGCGAAACCATCCGAGGCGCGCTCGTAGACGGCATAGAGCGCGTTTACGAGACAGTCGCCGAAAGCGTAGGCGTAGACGTAGAACGGCGAATGCACGAAGTGCGGGACATAGGCCCAGAAGGTCTCGTATCCATCGCGCAACTCGATCGCCGGGCCGAGGCTTTCGCCCTGGACGCTCAGCCAGAGTTCACCGATCTGGTCGGGGGTGAGTTCGCCGTTGCGACGCTCGGTGTGCAGCTTGCGTTCGAAGGAATAGAACGCGACCTGCCGCACCACCGTATTGATCATGTCCTCGACCTTGGCCGCCAGCATCGCCTTGCGCTGCGCTGGGTCGGTGACGCGCGCGAGCAGCGCCTTGAAGGTCAGCATTTCGCCGAACACGCTTGCGGTTTCGGCGAGCGTCAGCGGCGTTGGCGCCATCAGCGCGCCGTTCGGCGCCGCCAGCACCTGATGCACGCCATGGCCGAGTTCATGCGCGAGCGTCATCACATCGCGCGGCTTGCCCTGATAGTTGAGCAGCAGATACGGGTGGGCGGACGGCACCGTCGGATGCGCGAAGGCGCCCGGCGCCTTGCCCGGCCGCACCGGCGCGTCGATCCAGCGCTCTGCGAAGAAGCGCTCGGCGATCGCGGACAGCTTGGGCGAGAACGCGCTGTAGGCGCCGAGCACGGTCGATTGCGCCTCGCCCCAGCCGATCGTCTGCATCGGCACGTCGGGGAGCGGCGCGTTGCGATCCCAATATGGCAGCTTTTCCTGGCCGAACCACTTGGCCTTGAGCCGGTAATAGCGATGCGACAGCCGCGGATAGGCGTCGCGGACCGCCGACACGAGAGCGTCCACCACTTCGCGCTCGACGCGGTTGGAGAGGTGGCGGGCGTCGGCAATATCCTCGAAGCCGCGCCAGCGGTCCGAAATCTCCTTATCTTTCGCCAAAGTGTTCGTAATGAGCGAAAACAGGCGCAAATTGTCTTTAAAGGTCTTTGCGAGCGCATGCGCGGCCGCTTCGCGCTTCGCGCCGTCACGATCCTGCATCAGGTTGAGCGTCGGCTCGATCGCCAGCTTCTCCCCGTCGACCTCGAAGCGCAGTCCGGAGATGGTCTCGTCGAACAGCCGGTTCCAGGCCGAATAGCCGGTGACGGACTTCTCGTGGAAAAGCTGCTCCAGCCGGTCGTCGAGCTGATAGGGCTTTTCCTTCCGGATGTCCTCGAGCCAGGGGCGGTAGTGCCCGAGCGCGGGATCGGCCATCGCGGCTTCGAGCACGGCATCGTCGATGCGGTTGAGTTCCAGCGTGAAGAAGACGAGGTGAAGCGACGCCGCGGTCAGCTTCTCCTGAACGTCACCGTAGAATTTCGCGCGTACCGCATCGGACGTGTCGCCGACATAGTGGAGCGCCGCGAAGGAGGCGAGCCGCCCGATCAGTTCCTCGATCGCCTCGTAGCGGCGGACCGCTTCCGCGAGGCGCGCACCGCCGTCAGGCTGACCTGCCATCTCGGCGAGGCGGCCCTTATAGGCGGTCTCGAAGGCGGCGCATTCCTGCCCGGCATGTTCCAGGTCGCGGACTACCTCGGGAGAATCATAGGCCGGATAGAGGTCGGCCAGATTCCACTCGGGAAGCTCGCCGAGTTCGTTGGTCTGCTGCGAAACGCTTCGCGCCGGCTCGTGCATTGAAAAGTCCTCTGGGCGGCGTCTTTGCGCCGCGATGCGGAGAAAAATCTATCGTGCCTGCAACATAGGGAGCCGCGAGACGCTCGCAACCGCGGAGTGTCGGACGGGCTCGCCACTGCGAATCCGGGGGCAATGTACAGCACTCCTGAAAGATTGACGGCCCCCGGCCCGGGCGACAAACAGGATCACCCAGGCCGGGCCCCTCTGGCAGCGCCTTTTCAGGACTGCGATGTCGGACTGGATCGCCCCGGGGGCGACTTTTGGTTGCGTATTGCGTTTCGGCGTCCGTGGTCGAAGTCCGGACGCCGACCAGTATTTGTCGAACCCGGAACATCGTTGACGACATGACTGCGCGGCGTCGCTCCGTGCGGCGGGAGGAACAACGTGGAGCTCGGTTCAACCGCTTTCTGGCTCGCGATCGGCCAGATCATCTGGATCAACATTCTGCTGTCCGGCGACAACGCGGTCGTGATCGCGATGGCGTGCCGCTCGCTGCCGGACAAGTCACGCCTCTGGGGAATGATCCTGGGCGCGGGCGTCGCCGTCGGGCTGCGCATCATCTTCACCGGGATCGTCACTACGCTGATGGAGATCCCGTATCTGAAGGCGGCCGGCGCCATCGCGCTGCTTTACATCGCCATCGATCTCGTTCGCCCGAAATCCGAAGACGTCGACGACGGGCCCGCGGCGCATGACACGCTGTGGCGCGCGATGATGACCATCGCCATCGCCGACGTCGTGATGAGCCTCGACAATGTCGTCGCGATCGCGGCCGTCGCCAAGGGAAGCTGGGTGCTGCTGATTTTCGGCCTCGGCATTTCGATCCCGATGATCGTCGCCGGCAGTGCGATCATCATGGCGCTGCTCGATCGGCTGCCGCTCCTGGTGTGGGCCGGCGCGGCACTGCTCGGATGGATCGCGGGCGAACTTTTCGTCAGCGACGTCGGCGTTGCCGCGCAGATCGGTACTGACCTCGCGCATCGGTACGAAATGCCTGCGGCCATTGCGGCGGCGACGTTCGTGATCGCGGTCGGCCTGCTGCTGACCTATGCGCACCGGCGCGCCGCCGTCGCGGGCGAACATCCGAAATAGGCGTCGCCCTGCCCACGCTTCTGCCGAAAATCAAAAGCCGGCCCGTTTACGCGGGCCGGCTTTTTTACCGACGATTGCCGGTTGCGCTACGCGCTTCAGCGCGCGGCGCCACGGCTCAGACCAGGGCCATCAGGCCGGGCGCCAGCCGGTCGAGATGCTCGGCCGTTTCGGCGACAAGCGGCTCGATCTTTTCCTCGATCATCAGGCGCGCGGCCGCCAGCGCGAGGAAGCAGCGCGCGAAAACCGCGCCGGCCCGCGTGCGCGCGAAACCGCGTGTCAGCCTAGCCGCCAACATCTTCAGGCCAGCCTCGTCGCCTAGCGGCACGCCGCTGTCATCGAGCGCGATGTAACGTCCGCCGACGCGGGAGATGCAGACGCATTCGGTGTCGTAACGCGTTGACGACAGATAGAATTGCGGGTCTCCGCTCTCCGTGACGCCGACATCCCACGACGCGGCGGGGTCGCTGCGCACATGGACGGCAAACAGAGCCAGCAGGTCCTGCATTTCGGCCTGCGTCCATGCCGCGGCGCTCTGCGCGGCGTGAGCGCGGGGGAAGGGGATGACGCTCGTGTGGTTCATGGCTCCACCTCGAACAGCAGTCGATGGAGTTCGGGATCGTAGAACGACAGCAGGGTGCGGGCGAATTCCGGTGCCGGGGTTTCCAGCGCCGCGGCCCATGCTTCCATCGTGTCGGTCGGCACCCGGCCGAACCCGTTCTCCACCTGGGAGATGAAGGTATAATATTTGAGGCCAAGGCGCGCGGCCAGTTCCATCTGCGACAGCCCGGCCGCCGCCCTCAATCCCTTGAGCCAGGAACCGGCCCGCTTGCGCAGCAGGCGGGCCTCGGGTTCGGCCCGGGCATAGTGCATCGATGTTCTCACAGCGATGGAAACCCTTGATCGGTGGGGATGTTTCAAGTCTACTGTACACAACTGCAACAGATGCGCTTTGAACGCACTGCAGCGTAGCACATTTCGCCCACGCGCGAAGGGTGCTGTGAATTCGGGGAACACCCAAAGCCCTCGCAGAGATGCGCAGCGGGCAAGGGAACGCAGGACTCGCAGGGCCATGCCGGTACAGATTCCGTCCACCGCGCACTCCCGCCGTGACGGACCGTGGGACGGGCCGACGCTGGTTCTGATTCTGTGCGCGGCCGGCGCAGCCGCGACCTTCGCAGTATTCGCCTGGACTCTTCCCTTCGCGCTCGTTCTGCCCCTCTTCAGCGTTGCCGCGATTGCCGGCGCGGCGGCGGTCGCCTCGCTGGCGGTTTCGTTGGCCTGGACGCAGCCGAGAGGCCCGCGCCAGACGCGCATTACCTCGCGCATCACCTATTGGGACATCGCCGGGGCCCTGACCCTGGTCGGCATCGTTGCCGCGCTTTTGAGCGATCCCGAACAGGTCGTCCCGTTGATGGAAGCGCGGCGGCCCGACTAGCGATGTATACGCCATCAAAGCGTGTGGGCATGCTGCGCCGCACAATGTCTGCCCGCGGGGTCGGCCGGTACACGGTGCTTGACCGAACCCGGTCGTCTGTTGCACATCATTACGCACCAGACCGGGCCCCTCTGGCAGTTCCCATGAACTGTGATGTCGGACTGGATCGACGACGGAGCGGCCTGTCTTGTCCTTCCCTATCAGGAATCGGGACCGTAACGGCGTGCGGCAACTTTGCCGCGCGTGCGCGTAGTCGTGCACGCCGAGAGAGCCAGCTTGGATCCTCTGGGAGGTTGTTAATCGGATGAGTGAATTCTTCACTTTGGAAGGCCTGTTTACCGCCGAGGCGGGCGTGGCCTTCATGCAGGTCGTGCTGATCGACCTGGTACTAGCCGGCGATAATGCGATCGTGATCGGTCTTGCCGCCGCGGGGCTTCCCCGCGATCAGCGCAACAAGGCGATCTTCTGGGGCATCGTCGCCGCGACGTTGATGCGTATCGGCTTCGCCAGCATCACCGTACAACTGCTCGCCATTGTCGGACTGCTTCTCGCCGGCGGCCTGCTGCTGCTGTGGGTCTGCTGGAAGATGTGGCGCGAGTTGCGAAACGGAGCGCATGAGGAGCACGACGCCACCGAAGCGCTGGCCGACGAAGACCTCAACGCGGACGGGACCGTCTCGGGCGCGCCGAAAAAGACCTTCGGGCAGGCGATCTGGCAGATCTTCATCGCCGACGTTTCGATGTCGCTCGACAACGTGCTGGCAGTCGCGGGTGCCGCCCGCGACCATCCCATCATCCTGGTGTTCGGCCTTGCGCTCTCGATTGCGCTTATGGGTGTCGCGGCGACGTTCATCGCCCGGCTGCTGCACAAGCATCGCTGGATCGCCTATGTCGGCCTCGCCATCATCCTCTATGTGGCGCTGGAGATGTGCTACCGCGGCGCCGTGGAAGTGTGGCCTTACGCGCGGACCTGGTTCGGCATGTAATCCTGGGTGGGGCGGCCGCGTTAACCCAGCGGCCGCCTTCACCGAGAGTCCGCGATTGACTTAAGCGGGTGTTAACGCCGGGCGGGGAGAGTGGCCCAATTCGGGACATTCCCTGCCAGGAACCGCCATGGCCGAACGCGTACTTGTCGTCGACGACGACCCTGTCCATCGCCGCCTGCTCGAAAGCATGGTGACGCGCTTCGGCTACGAGGCGGCGGTGGTTGAAGGCGGCGCTGAGGCCGTCGCCCTGTTGCTCGGCCCCGAAGGCGGCCGTATCGACTGCGTTATCCTCGATCTCATGATGCCGGACGTCGATGGCCTCGGCGTGCTGGCCCGGATGCGGGAGGCATCGCTCTCGATGCCGGTGATCGTGCAGACGGCACACGGCGGTATCGATAATGTCGTCTCCGCCATGCGTGCCGGCGCGACCGACTTCGTCGTCAAGCCGGCCAGCGCCGAGCGCCTCCACGTCTCGCTGCGCAATGCGCTGGCGACGCGGGCGCTCGAAAGCGAACTCAAGCTCATCAAGCGCAGCCGTAACGGCACACTGACCTTCAAGGACATCGTGACCCGCAGCCAGCGGATGTTGGGCGTGCTGCGGACGGCCGAAAAGGCCGCCGGTTCCGCCATTCCGGTACTCGTCGAGGGCGAGTCGGGCGTGGGTAAGGAACTGGTCGCGCGCGCGATCCACGGTACCGGCGTCCGGCGCACGAAGCCTTTCGTCGCCGTCAATTGCGGCGCGATCCCCGACAATCTCGTCGAGTCGATCCTGTTCGGCCACGAGAGGGGCGCGTTTACCGGCGCGACCGAGCGGCATACCGGAAAATTCGTGGAGGCGATCGGCGGGACGCTGTTCCTCGACGAAGTCGGCGAGCTTCCGCCGGCGGCCCAGGTCAAGCTGTTGCGGGCGCTGCAGGAAGGCGAGGTCGAGCCGGTCGGTGCGCGCAAGTCGGTCAAGGTCGATGTGCGGGTGATTTCCGCCACCAACCGCAACCTGATCGAGGACGTGAAGGAAGGGCGGTTCCGCGAGGACCTGTTCTATCGCCTGCACGTCTACCCGATCACGCTGCCGCCGCTCCGCGCCCGCCCGGAGGATATTCCGGATCTGGTCCGCCACTTCCTGGCGCGCTTTGCCGCCGAGGAAGGAAAGCGCATCCGCGCCGTGTCGGCGGAGGCGATGGCGATGCTGCGCAGCTTCCCCTGGCCGGGCAATGTCCGCCAGCTCGAGAACGCGGTGTTTCGCGCGGTGGTGCTCACCGAATCGGACGAGATCGGCGTCGACGAGTTCCCACAGATCGCGTCACAGGTATCGCGCGTGGCGCCGGAGGCGGTGCTGCCGCCCGACTTCGTTAACGAGAACGGGTCGGAGCCGGTTCTGCTGGCCGACGGGGAGGCGCCCCTGCTGATGGAGGCCTCGGCCCCGCTGCCGGTCGTCCCGGCGGGCGGTGAAGTGATGTTCCCGGCCGTCGGGATGCTGGCGCTGCTCGATGACAAGGGCGAGGTCCGGCCCCTCGAGGAAATTGAGACCGAGGCGCTGCGATTCGCGATAACCCATTACCGCGGCCAGATGTCGGAAGTCGCACGCCGCCTACAGATTGGGCGGTCGACACTTTATCGCCGTCTGGAGAGCCTGGGCCTCGGTCACGGGGCTGGCACCGAGGCACCGGACGGCGTTGCGAGCCGGTGACACTCATCTCAAATTGAAGTCTTGCGCGGTCGAGCGAGTTGATTGCGTTAGGATTTTGGAGTGAGTTCATCCCGAACACTGTGGCGCGTGGGTATGAATACCGCGCGCGGTTTCTGTAAACCTTCGCACGGTACCGGAAGGAGTTTCGCATGCGCGTTTCCTGGCTGGACGGTGTCTCGGCGAGTGCCGTGATGTTGGCGCTCTCGATGGCCGTAACACTTCCGGCCCCGGCACTGGCCGAACCGGACGCCGCCGCGATCGAAGCGGCGGTCCCGGTCCCCGAACCGGCCAATGTGCCGCCCCCGACCGCTGCCGACCTCGATCCGCCAGCGCCCGCAGTCGCGGCGGCGCCTGCGGCGGCACCGGATGCGCCTGCGGCTGACAGGTCTGCGGTTGCGCCGTCAGCCGAGCCCGCCGCTCCATCCGAGCCGGCTGCTGTGGCAGCGCCTGCGGAACGTCCGGCGGCTGCGCCCGAGACCGAAGCGGCGGCTGCGCCCGCGGCCGAACCCGCGGCTCCCGCCGAACCGGCCACGGCGGCAACGCCCGAGGCTGGTCCTGCGCCCGCGCCGGAACCTGAAACAGCGGCCGCGCCTGCAGCCGAACCGGCTTCCCAGGAGCCGGCCCCGGTGACGACCTCGACGGTTACGCCCGAGCCTGCGCCGGCCCCGGCCAAGGTGGAAGCGGCCGCGCCGCCGGTGGACGCGCCCGTGCCGAGCGATGCCGACATCGCCCGCGGCGTGCCGGTTCCCGAGCCGGCCGACGTCAAGCCGCCGACCGTATCCGACCTCGGCAAGGTGCCGCTCGCGCCCGCAGACCAGGCGGTGGCCGATGCGCTGCGCGATCTGGTGACGGTGCGCGTCGACCGCTTCGTCGAAGGGCGCAAGGAGCGTGCGGCGGTCCAGGCGTTCTATGAGGCGCGCGACTATGCGCCGCTCTGGAGCCATTTCGGCAAGCCCAATGACAAGATGCGGGCCGCGATCGCGCGCCTACGGGCGGCCGATGCGGATGGTCTCGATGCGAGCGATTACGCGACTCCGAGCTTGGCCAAGCTGACCGGCGAGGCCCAGGATTTCGCGCAGGCCGAACTGACCCTGATGAATGCGCTGCTGACCTTTGCGAAGCACGCGCAGTCGGGCCGCGTCGTCGCCTCGCGCATCAGCCCGAACATCGACGTCAATCCGCCGGTGCCGGAGCCGGCCGACGTGCTCGGCACGCTTGCGGAGGCGAAGGACATCGCCGCCGCGCTCAACGGCTTCAATCCGAAGCACGAGGGCTTCAAGCGGCTCAAGGCCAAGCTGGCCGAATTGCGCGATCCGCCCACGGCCGATGCGCCTGTCGTCGTCCCCGAGGGGGCGCTGCTGCGCCCCGGCATGAGCGATGACCGGGTGCCGGTGCTGCGCAAGCGGCTCAAGGTCGAAGGCGATCCGGCCGACACGACCTATGACGATGCGCTTGTGGAGGCGGTGAAGGAGTTTCAGCGCTCGCGCCGCCTGGCCGCCGACGGCCTGCTGGGCGGTCGCACGCTACAGGCGCTCAATGCCGGCCGCAGCGTGCCGGTGAACGAGCGCGAGGTCATTCTCTCGAACATGGAGCGCTGGCGCTGGCTGCCGCGCGAACTCGGCGCCAATCACGTGATGGTCAATGTGCCTGACTTCACGCTCAGGATGGTGCGCGGACACAAGGAGATCTTCCGGACCAGAATCGTGGTCGGCAAGCCGCGCACGCCGTCTCCGATATTCTCGGACGAGATCGAGACCATCCAGGTCAATCCGACCTGGCACGTGCCGCAGTCGATCATCTACGGCGAATACCTGCCTGCGCTGGAGCGCGATCCGGAAGCCCTCAAGCGCATGGGCCTGATCGTGTCGCGTAATGCCGACGGCAGCATCGCGGTGCGGCAACCGCCCGGCGAACGGAACGCCCTGGGGCGCATAAAGTTCAACTTCCCCAACAAGTTCCAGGTCTATCTTCACGATACGCCGCAGAAGCATCTGTTCAGCCATGACCGGCGCGCCTACAGCGCGGGCTGCATGCGGGTGGAGCACCCGGAGCAGTTCGGCGAGAACCTGCTCTCGCTGGGACTGCCGGGCGAGGGCTACACCGCCCAGCGCCTGACGCGGATGTATGGCGGCTCCGAGCAGTGGCTGCGGCTCAAGCGCTTCGTGCCCGTCCATCTGGTCTACATGAACGCCTACGTCGATGACGGCGGTCGACTGGTGGTGCGCCCGGACGTCTATGGCTATGACGGCCGCGTTCAGTCAGCGCTCAAGGGCCGCTACCAGGTGGTCAACGAGCGCAGTCAGCGGGTCAATTCGGCCCAGGTGCGCCGCGACTACCGGCCGCGTCTTGCATCCGAGCAGCAACAGCGGCGGCAGGAACGTCCGCAGCAGGGCTTCTTCCTGTTCCCGTTCTTCCGCTGATCGGGCCGGAGCTTACTCAACGGAGAGCGTCACGGGCGGCATTCGTGCCGCCCTTTTTTCTGGGCGCGAGGCTCCCAAAACCCTGCCACAATTTCGCCGCCGGCCTTACACCGTCGCGTGTGAGGCCCAGCGGTCGCTATCTCCATTGATTTGACTAAAATTGTAGTAAAAACAACGCGCTGCAGACCAGGGCTGAGAGACTTTGGAAGCGCAGCCAAGTGTGCCGCGAATGTCGCACATTTAACTTTTCTGTTTTCCACAGCCGCTGTCTGGACTTTGTGGGCACCTTTTTGCCACACTCCACCTCTAGCCGGGGACTCGACGACGGGGGACGGGTGTTCGGCGCTAAGGTCGCGTTAACCCTTCCCGGGAACACTGGATCAGCCATCTGACGCCGCGGCGTACGCCGTGGCCGCCTTTCGAGTATCGCGACGTCCGACGGAAAATCTGCTCGTGCTCTCAAGTACCGCGCGCTTCAAATCGCCGCTGAAAATTTCCCGTGCGGGCCGGCGCTTCGGTCTGGCCGCGCTGCTTGTCCTGGTCGGGTCCAGCGGACTGCAGGACGCCGTCGCCAATGGCGACACGCGGACGCTGAGCCTGTTCCATCTGCACACCCGCGACAGCATCACCGTTACGTTCAAGCGCAACGGGCAGTATGACGAGGCGGGCCTCGCCAAGCTGAACCATTTCCTCCGCGACTGGCGCAACGGCCATCAGATCAAGATGGAACCGCGCCTGTTCGACATCGTCTGGCAGGTGAATCAGGACGTCGGCGGCAGCCGTCCGATCGAGATCATCTCGGCCTACCGTTCGCCAGCCACCAATTCGATGCTGCGTCGGCGCAGCCGCGGCGTCGCCAAGGCGAGCCAGCATACGCTCGGCAGGGCGATGGATTTTCACATCCCCGGCGTGTCGCTGGAGCGTGTTCGCAACGCCGGGTTGCGGCTGCAGCGCGGCGGCGTCGGCTTCTATCCGACTTCCGGTTCGCCCTTCGTGCATCTCGACGTCGGCAGCGTCCGCCACTGGCCGCGCCTCTCGCCCGACGCCTTGGCGCGGGTCTTCCCCGACGGCCGCACCGTCCACGTCCCGTCCAACGGCCGCCCGATGTCGGGCTATGCGCTCGCACTTGCCGATATCGCCAAGCGTGGCGCGAGCCCGTCCGCGGTGACGGTCGCAGCAGCGAACAGCGCAGGCGTTTCGGCCGCTGCCGAGGGTCCGGCGCATGCGTCAGCCGCGTCGCCTGGCGCATGGTTCTCGCGCCTGTTCAACGGCGGCCAGCAGACGGCCGAGCAGCCTGCCGCGCCGGTCCGCGAACGTGCGCGCGAAGCCGCGCAGGTGGCGGTGGCCGCAGCCGCCGTGCCCATGCCGCGGCATCGGCCGGCGCCGCAGGCCGCTCCGACAGTCGTGGCCTCGGCCGCCGCACCCACAACGCCAGCACTCACAACGCCCGCACAAGTCATCGCTTCGCGCGGATACTGGGGCGGCCCCGAAATGAAGAAGGTCGAAGCGCCCGTGACCACCGGCTCGGCGACCGAGCGCGGTCCGCGCATGGTCTGGCAGGTCGGGGCGCAGCCCGCTTCGCAGCAGCCGCAGCCCTCAGCCCAGATGCCCCGGCCGCGTCCGGCGGAGCGCGTGATGGCCGCCGGCGTTGAAACGCCCGCCGATGTGCCCTGGCCGGTCGGTGCGCGCGAGGACCGGGTTCCGAGCGAGGTCGCGCTGGCCTATGCCGCCTCCGCGGCAGCGCCGCCGCAGGCGCCTTCGGTCACGCGCAGTGCGGCGCCGATGGGGTCGCTGCGCCCGAACCAGGAACGCGCGCAGCGCGCAGCCGCGCGTGCCCGTACGGCCGTCGCGACCCCGCCGCGTGCGTCCTCGTCGCGCCTCGTCGGCAATCCCTGGCTGCGTGGCATCATTCTCGCCCCGAGCATGCAGGGCGCCATGGGCGTGACGACGATGGGGCCGCCGAACTATCTCGCGCTGACGCCGATGCTCCACAAGCCGTCCACGGCGGTGGCCAACACCTTCGCCGGCGATCCCCAGTTCGGCCTGAGCACGCGCTCCTTCAAGGGCAGCGCGGTGGCGTTCATCCGCACCATCGATTTCCGCCGGATCACGGTCGGGCTGAACTGACGCGAAGCCCGGTCTCTGCCTCCTGGACCGCGCTTGGGAGCGCGCCCGGAATGACAGCTTAGCGACTACTAGCGCCGATCAGCCGAATCCCGTATCAGGCGATCTCGCCGCGCGCCGCCGCAGCGGCGTTACGGATCGCCGCAATGTTTGCGGCATAGGCGGCAGGGCCGCCCTTGAACACCGCCGAGCCCGCCACCAGCACGCTGGCGCCGGCGCCTGCGACCGCCGGGGCGGTGGCCGGCGTCACGCCGCCATCGACCTCGATCTCGATCGGCCGGCCGTTGACCAGCGCATTGAGCCGGCGGACCTTCTCGGCGGCGTAGGGAATGAACGCCTGGCCTCCGAAGCCGGGATTGACCGACATCACGAGGATCAGGTCGACCAGGTCGATGACCGGCTCGAGCGTGCTCTCCGGCGTGCCCGGATTGAGCGTGACGCCGACCTTCTTGCCGAGCGCCCGGATCGCCTGCAGCGAGCGATGCACATGCGGCCCGGCCTCGACATGCACGGTGATGATGTCGGCGCCCGCCTTCGCGAAGGCTTCGAGGTAGGGGTCGCACGGCGCGATCATCAGGTGCACGTCGAACGGCTTCGCCGTGTGCGGGCGCAGAGCCTTCACCACGTCCGGCCCGATCGTGATGTTGGGCACGAAATGCCCGTCCATCACGTCGATATGGATGTAGTCCGCGCCGGCGGCGTCGATCGCGCGCACCTCTTCGCCGAGCCGCGCAAAGTCGGCGGACAGGATCGACGGGGCGATTTTCAGGGGTCCAGGCATTGGCGGCTCGCTTGCTGGGTTCCGGTACCACGGGTCTGATACGCGAACAACGCCTGTCATGTCTGCTGCGGTGGCGGGACGAAACGCCGCGCGAGACGCTGAAGCATCAGCGGCAGCAGATAGATGGGAAACTGCGCCAACCCGAAGAACAGCCAGGTGAGGTCCGGCAGCACGCCGCCGGTGGCGGCCAGCATCAGGCCCATATTGCGGTTGGCGGCGCACCAGCCGATCGCCATCGCCCGCCCGCGACCGGAGACCATGAAGGCGAGCATGGTGACCGCCATCGAGCCGAGCGCGATCGCGAAGGCGAGAAGGGTGATGCCGAGAACGAGGAGGGGCTGGGTCCACAGGGTATAGGCGACCCCGTCCATCACCGCGACCGCGAACACGAAAAGGGTGATCACGTTCAGGCCGTCGATGCGCTCCCGCTGCGCCGCGACCCAGCCGCGGCCTGCGAAACGCCGGACCGCAAAGGCGATGGCGGCCGATCCGGCGAGCAGACCGAACAGCTTGAGGGCAAGCGTGAGCGGCGAGAGCGTGAAGGCGTCGCCCGCGAACAGATGCGCGAACAGGGGCGCGGTGATCGGCGTCACCACGACACAGGTCATCAGCGTCGCGAGGCTGAGCGCGGCATCGAGGCCCATCAGCGCCGCGAAGGCGGGCGCGGACATGATCGGCGCCGCCGAGGCCTGGAACACGAGTGCGAGGAACAGCGCGGGCGCGACGTCGCGCACCCCGAAGGCGAGGAACAGGACGCCGAGGATCGCGGGGGCCACCACCATGATCCACAGCGTCGCCAGCACGATCAGGCGCGGACGCACGAAATGGGCACGCAGTTCGCGCGGGTCGACACGCAGGAAGGCGAGCACCAGCAGCACGAAAATTGCTTCAGGCACGAACGGCTTGAAGGTCGCCGCCAGCGGCGGCAGCGCGAGGCCGAGGAAGATCGAAATGGCGACGGCGCGCGTGCCGTGGCGGCCGAGCCAGCCGAGGGTCTGGACCGGCAGCGAAAGAAGCGACATAGGCAGGAAGCTCCCGAGCGGCGCCGGAGATCGATTGTAGCCTCGGCCACCTACAGCACGATCCGATCTGACGGAATCGGAGCGTGCTGTAGAAGTTATTGCTTGGTCGCATTTTCTAACGACGAACCGGCATCCACTTCGCCGGAAAATGCTCTAAAGGCAGTATCAGCGCCCGCCCGCGCTGCAAAGCGCCGCGGCGCTTGACGATTATTCCAGACCGGGGTGGAGGCACAGAAGTGACGGGTTTGCGAAATGGCGCGGGTTGACGCGATTGTTCTTGGGGCCGGCATCGTCGGGGTGTCGGCCGCTCTGCATCTGGTGAAGCAGGGGCTCGCCGTCGCGCTGGTGGATCGCCAGCGGCCGGGGGAGGGTACATCCTACGGCAATGCCGGCGTCATCGGCGGGGCGGGGGTCTACCCGACGCCGTTTCCGCGCGACCTGGGCACGCTGATCCAGGTGGCGCTCAAGCAGGCGCCGCAGGCGAACTACCATATGGCGGACCTGCTGCGCCTCGCACCGTGGCTGTGGGCCTATTTCCGTGCTTCCGCGCCCGACAAGTTGGTAGATGCCGCGCACGCCTTGCGCCCCCTGATGGCGGCGGCCGTGTCCGAGCATGAAACGCTGTTGAACGAGACCGGCAGGCTCGAACTGCTGCGCCGCGACGGATGGATCTCGATCTACCGCACCGAGGCCGCGTTCCGCGGCATGGACCCGCAGCTTGAGATCGGCGCCGAGCTTGGCGTGCGCGCCAACGTACTCGATCCCGACGGCACGCTCGCGCTCGAACCTCATCTTGCGCCGGTGTTTCACAAGGCCATCCATTGGCCGGACATTGCGAGCGTTCCCAGTCCGCTGAAGGTGACGCAGGCCTATGCTGAGCGGCTGGTCGCGCTCGGTGGTCTCGTCCTCACCGGCGATGCGCGCTCGCTCCACCGCAACGGTGATCGCTGGCGCGTGGATACGGCGGAGGGCGCGGTTGACGCGCCGAACGTGGTGATCGCGCTCGGGCCCTGGGCGCAGGACCTGCTCGACCCGCTCGGCGTCAAACTGCCGCTCGCGGTCAAGCGCGGCTACCACCGGCATTACCGTCCGCGCGGCAATGCCTCGCTGCAGCGTCCGATCGTCGATCCCGAACGCGGTTATGCGCTGGCGCCGATGGACCAGGGCCTGCGGCTCACGACCGGCGCCGAGTTCGCGGATCGCGATGCGCCGCCGACGCCGGTGCAGTTCGACCGTCTGTTGCCGGATGCGCGTGCGCTGGCGCCGATCGGCGAACAGGCGTCCCCGGAGACCTGGATGGGGTCGCGGCCCTGCTTCCCCGACATGCGGCCGGTCATCGGCCGCGCGCCCGGCCAGCCGGGCCTGTGGCTCAACTACGGCCACAACCATTTCGGGCTGACACTCGGGCCGGCCAGCGGCCGGCTGCTGGCCGAGATGATGGTCGGCGAGACGCCATTCTGCGACCCGGCCCCGTTCTCCGCCGAGCGGTTCGGGGCTTGAGCCGCCGTATCGGCTACCCGCCGAACTTGTCTTTCCAACTCGGCAGCGAGCCGGGAAAGGGCAAGGCGGTCGCCTCGTAGACGCCGCGCGCCACCGCGCGGGCGAGCACATTGGCGGCGAGGGCGCCGAGTTCGGCGAGCCCGCGCAACGGGTCGGCGAGTTCCTTCGCCCCCGTCGCGACGGAGAATACCGTGTCTCCGTCGAGCGGCGTGTGCACCGGATAGATCGCGCGCGAGAGGCCGTCCTGCGCCATCACGGCGAGCCGCGTCGCCTGCGCCGGGGTCAGCCGGGCATCGGTCGCGACGACGGCGAGCGTCGTGTTCTCCTGCGCATCGCTCTTGCTGCGGAAGATCAGCGCACCCTCGGGCATCTGCGCCGGAAATCCGCGTCCGCCGAACTCGCCGTTCTGCTCGAACGGTGACGCCCAGAACCACGGGCCGTTACCAACCACGACGCTGCCGACCGCATTGACCGCGACGATCGCCCCGACGGTGATGCCCTCGGCCGTCCGCGCCGAGGCCGAGCCGAGACCGCCCTGCAGGTTCGCGGTGGTGGCGCCGAGACCCGCGCCGACGCTGCCGAGCGCGAAGTCCCGCTCCGCCGCTTCGGCCGCCGCATAACCCAGTTCACGGTAGGGCGGATAGCGATCCCAGTTCTTGTCGCCGCCATTGAGGAGGTCGAACAGCACCGCGCCGGGCACGATCGGCACCCGCACGTCCTTGACGGCGAAGCCGCGATTATGCGCGCGCAGCCACGCCTGCACCCCGGAGGGGGCGTCGAGACCGAAGGCCGATCCGCCGGAGAGAACGAGCGCGTTGATCTGCTCGACCGTCGCCTCCGGCTCCAGCAACGCGGTCTCGCGCGAGCCCGGCCCACCGCCGCGGATGTCGACGCCGGCGACCGCCGGTTCGTCGAAGATCAGCGCGGTCACACCGGAGCCGAGCCTCGCATCGTCGGCATTGCCGACGAGCACGCCTTCAACGTCGGTTATCAGGTTGCGCACGCTCAAAATCCTTTCGGCGGGTTCGAATATCGGCCGGCCTTATAGCGCCGTCACTGCGACCGCGTGAAAGCGGAATCGATTTCGCGTTGCCTTGTCAACGCATCATGCGTCGGCGGGTTCGTGCGGCCCCAGAATGCGAGAAGCCGGCCCTGCGTCGCAGGACCGGCTCTCGAGTATCGCATCGGCGGCGCTGCTTAGTAGTAGCAGACTACGCGGATGCGGCCGTAGCGGCGAACCTGGACGCAGTCCGGCGCGATGGCGGGCACGTGGATGCGGAAGCCGTAGCCGTAGCCGACGTGCTTGAAGTGCCCGCCTTTGTGCTTGAGGTGCCAGCCGCCCTTCTTCCAGCCGCCCTTCTTGGCAAAAGCGTCGGTCGAGGTGGTTGCGGTGAGGCCGAGCGCCGCGATGGCGGCGAGAGCGAGCATCGAATTGCGCAGCATGGTCAGTCTCCTTCGGTTTGTGTGTCGGTCCGGATGCTTCATCCGTCACCCGATAGTCAGTCGAAGGGACTGCGGTCCCGGTTCAAAGATTCTCTGATAAAAATTGCCGGTATCATGTTGATCTATATGAATAATCCGTCACTTGGATGACTGGGTGTTCATGTTCGTGCGCCAAATTGTTTCGTGGCTGCAGCGCGCGTGTCGATCATGCCCTGCGCATCCACGCGGTCAGGCCGGGGGTCTCGCGCCCGCAATGGCCTTGCGGCCGCCGCACAAGCCGTCGCATTAAGAGGTGATGGGTCCCGACGTCACGATACTGGCCGCGCTGCTCGCTGGCGCGCTGAGCTTTCTTTCGCCGTGCGTGCTGCCGCTGGTGCCGCCTTATGTCGCCTACCTCGCCGGCGCCTCCGTGGAGCGGCTCGCGGAAGCGGGGCCGGCGCCTCGGGTCCGGCGCGAGGCGATATTCGCCGCGTTGCTGTTCGTCGCCGGCTTTTCGACCGTCTTCATCGCGCTCGGCGCGAGCGCGAGCGTGATCGGCGGCCTGTTGCGGGCCTACAGTTACGAACTCTCGATGGTCGCGGGCGTCGCGATCATCATCATGGGGCTGCACTTCCTCGGCATCACGCCGATCGCCTGGCTCGCGCGCGAGCGGCGCATCGAAATGCCGAAGCCAGTCGGCCTGTGGGGCGCCTATGCGATGGGTCTCGCCTTCGCTTTCGGCTGGACGCCCTGCATCGGACCGATCCTCGCGGCGATCCTGGCGGTAGCGGCGTCCGAAGCGACGGTGGCGAAGGGAGCCGGGCTGCTCGCCGTCTATTCGGCCGGGCTCGGCATTCCGTTCGTGGCCGCAGCTTTCGCCATCGAGCCGTTCGCGGCCCTGCTTGCGCGCTTCCGCCACCACATCGGCAAGATCGAAAAGGCGATGGGCGCGCTGCTGGTGCTGACCGGCCTTGCATTCCTCACCGGCTGGATCACGCAGTTCAGCTTCTGGCTTCTCGAAGTGTTTCCCGCCCTCGGGCGCATAGGCTGAATAGAGGACGCGCAGCGACCATGCCTTTCCCGCGACCGGTCAGGGCGGTGATCTTCGACATGGACGGGCTGCTCGTCGATACCGAGCGGGTCTATGCCGATGCGCTGCTGCGGGCCTGCACGGCGGTCGGCCACACGATGACGGATGCTTTCGTCCATTCGATGATCGGCGTGCCGGGTAAGGAATGCGTCGCGATGATCGAGGCGCATTACGGGCCGTCGTTTCCGATGCAGATATTCAGCGTCGAATATGACCGGCTGGTCGCGGCACGGCTGGAGCAGGGCGTGCCGCTGCGGCCCGGCGCAAGCGAACTCGTGCTGCTGCTGCGCGAGCGCGGTATCCCGCGCGCGATTGCGTCGTCTTCGCGCGGCGTCACGATCGAGCGCTACATGCGGGCGGTCGGACTCTATGACGACTTTGCCGTCATTGTCGGACGCGAGGACGTGGCGATGCCCAAGCCGGCGCCGGACCCGTTCCTGGCGGCGGCGCGCGGCCTCGGGATCGCGCCCGCCGACTGCCTCGTTCTTGAAGACTCTTATCACGGGATCGCCGCCGCCCATGCCGCCGGCACGATGCCGATCATGGTGCCCGATATGCTCGCGCCGACCGACGAGGCGCGCACCCGCTGCATTGCCGTGGCGGAAAGCCTGCACGAGGTAGGCAGGCTTCTTGATGCGTCGCTGCCACCGGCACGCGCAACGCGTTTATGGTGAACGCTTTGTTAAGAGCGTTTCGCGATACTTCGGACCTGTTCGCGCCGCATGCGGCGCTTCTGTACCGAGTCGGTCCTTGCGATGATTGTGCGGCATTTCCTGCAATGGGTGAGGACGGCGACGGCCGGTGAACGCGCCGATGCGACCGGGGCGCTGGCCCGCGCCTACCTCTATGCCGACCTGTCGGTGGACGACCGCGCGGCGGCGGAAGGCGCGATGGTCATGCTGCTCGACGATCCGTCGCCGCTGGTGCGCGGTGCGCTTGCCGAAGCGCTGGCGGGCAGTGCCGATGCGCCCCCGGCCATCGTGCTGGCGCTTGCCGCCGACCAGCCTGACATCGCGGTGATCGTGCTCGAGCGTTCGCCGCTGCTGCTCGATGCCGATCTCGTCGATACCGTCGGAGGCGGCAACGCATCAGCGCAGGCGGCGGTCGCGCGGCGCCCAGGATTGCCCTGCGCGGTGGCTGCGGCCATCGCCGAGGTCGGTTCGGCCGAGGCCTGCCTGCTGCTGATCGAGAACCCCGACGCGACGCTGGCGCCGTTCTCGCTCGACCGCATCGTCGAGCGGTTCGGTCATCTCGCCGCGATCCGCGAAGCCATGCTGGCGGACGAGGAACTGCCGTCCTCGACGCGCCAGGCGCTGGTGGTCAAACTTTCGGAGACGCTGGCGCATTTCGTCTCCGCGCGCGAATGGCTCGCGCGGCCGCGTGCCGAGCGGGTCGCACGCGAAGCCTGCGAGAAGGCGACAGTCGCGCTCGCTGCCGAGACGGCCGCGCCGCAGGTGCGTCCGCTGGTCACGCATTTGCGCAAGAGCGGACAATTGACAGCGGGCCTCGTGCTGCGCGCGCTCCTGTCCGGCAATATGGCGCTGTTCGAAGAGGCGCTGGCTGAGCTTGCCGAGCTGCCGCTCGCGCGCGTCGTCAGTCTCGTCTACGACCGCAGCGGCAAGGGCTTGCGCGCACTGTTCGAGCGCGCCGGGATGCCGTCGGCGGTCTATCCCGCGGTGCGTGCGGCGCTCGACCTGATCCACGAGACCGGGTTTGCCGGTGACGTCGGTGGCCATACGCGTCTCAAGCGTCGCATGGTGGAGCGTGTGCTCACCCAATGCGAACGGCTGGGCCGTGACGCCGACAGCGATGCGCTCCTGATCCTGCTGCGCCGCTTCGCGCTCGAAGCGACACGCGAGGAAGCCCGCATGTTCTGCGACGAACTCGCGGCCGAGGAACTCGCCGCTTAGTCTAGTAGCCGTCATTGCGAGGAGCGCAGCGACGAAGCAATCCAGTTACTTCAATAGACTGGATTGCTTCGCTTCGCTCGCAAAGACGCTGGGCGAAATCGCGCCGATTCAATGAACCGGCGCGATGTTGCAACGTGCTTCGATGCCAGCGGGGAAGCTGCGGGAAAATTATTCCCGCGGAGCCAAAGGCGGCGGCGTGATGACGATGCCGTCGAGATAGCCCAGCCGCCGCCGGTTCGCGTGGACGAGAAACTCGTCCGTGACGTGACGCAGGCGCGTCACCATCGCTGAACCCACAGGGTCCGAACTCTCCCGCGCGTCTTCGCGGATGATGGCGCGAATGCCGTCGACGTGCTGATCCACCAGCGTGAACGGAATGCTCCGTGGGTCCGGCGTGTGCTCGATCAGCCGGCACAGGCTTTCCGCCACCTCTGCTGCGAGCGGGTAGCCGAAAGTCTTGGCCTCACCCTTGATGTCGTGCGCGGCGTGAAAAAGCTGGTCGCGCACGGCGTGGCGAATGCCTTCGGCCTTTGCGCGCAGCCGCGCAGCATCGAGCCGGTCGCATTCCAGCTTCATCCAGTCTTCGAACTCGGTCTTGAGTTCGGAAAGCGCCTGCTCGGCGCGTTCGATCGCCGCCAGATCGGGGCCGATGTCGGTCCCGGTCAGCGTCACGGCCCGGCTCAATTCGTGCGCGGGGACGATGACCTCATGGTCGGCATAGGTCTTGACGGCTGGTGCGTCGCGGCGTGTGCGGCTCATGGCGCTGATCTCTCTCCCGCGCCTACAAGGACGACGTTGCCTTGGCGAGAAGAGGCTGAATGCGGATCACGTCGACCTTGTCGCCTCCCTTCCGGCGCTCCGGGCCGGGATAGCTTGCCGTGGCGTTGCGGCGACGATCCGGCCCGAAATAGGTCTTCGTGCGGATGAAGGGGCGGGGATTGGCCACCACGTTGAGGACGCGCTGATAGAGCGACTTGGCGGAGATCGGCTTGGCCAGGAACTCCGTGACGCCGGCATCGCGCGCGCGGATCACGCGCTTCTTCTCGGAGTGTCCGGTCAGCATGATGATCGGGACATAGGGGTTGGCGTTCGAGTCGGGCTGGCGGATCATCTGCGTCAGTTCCAGACCATCGAAGATCGGCATTGCCCAGTCGGTGATGACGATGTCCGGCGAATAGTGTGTGAACGCTTCGAGGCCCGCCGCGCCGTCCTCCGCCTCGTAGACCTCGCGCGTACCGAAGCCGTGCAGCAGCGTGCGCAGGATGCGCCGCATGTGTGCGTTGTCGTCGATGACGAGAAAGCGCAGCCGGTTGAAGTCGATGCGGATCATGACCGTTCGTGCGGGCAGGGCCGGCTCATCCGGTCCCGAACCGCATGACGGTAGCCACTCGCCATTAACGAACGGTTGAGGAATGGCGCGAGTTCAGTATCCGAACTGCTCGCTCAGGATCCGTTCCTCGAGGCTGTGCCCCGGATCGAACAGCAGGTGCATGGAGACGGCGTGGTCCATCGCGACATCGACCCTGGCGACGTCGCGCACCTCGTCATGGTCGGCGACCGCGGCGACCGGCCGCCGTTCCGGATTGAGAACCTCGATGGTGATGAGCGCGGTATTCGGCAGCAGGGCGCCGCGCCAGCGCCGCGGGCGGAACGGGCTGATCGGTGTCAGCGCGAGCAGGGAGGCGTTGATCGGGATGATCGGACCCTGGACCGAGAGGTTGTAGGCGGTCGAGCCTGCCGGCGTCGCCACCAGGATGCCGTCCGCAGCGAGTTCCGGCATCCGCTCCTTGCCGTCGACGAGTACGCGCAGATGCGCGGCCTGGTGGATCTGCCGGAACAGGGCGACCTCGTTGAAGGCGCGATGCTCGTCGTATCGTCCGTTGCGGTCCAGCGTGCGCATCACCAGCGGGTGGATCACGGTGCGCTGCGCGGCGGCCAGCCGTTCCCGCAGGCTTTCCTCGTCGTAGTCGTTCATCAGGAAGCCGACCGTGCCACGATGCATGCCGTAGATCGGCAGGCCCGAGCCGATGAAGCGGTGCAGGGTCTGCAGCATCAGCCCGTCGCCGCCGAGGGCGACGATGACGTCGGCGGCGTCGGGGGCGACGTCACCATAGCGCGCGACGAGGCGACGCAAGGCGTCCTGCGCCTCCGGCGTGGAACTGGCGGTGAAGGCGATGCGGTCAAAGCGGTCGGGAGAGGAACTCATGCAAGCAACCGATCGAAGCTGCAGGGTCCGGCGCCCATGGGGGCAACCTTGGCGAAGGCCGGGGAGGTGAGACGGCAGCGCGGCCGGGCGGCGGCCTTATTCAAGTTGGGGTCACCAAGACAGCAAGCCGGCAACAAATCAAGCCGGCAGTCCGGGCTGGCGGCGTCCGCATGAGGGGCATGCAGAGCGGCCGTGGCGTGGAGGCAAGCAGGTCAGCGGGGACGGCCCTGGCGCGGCAGGCCTTGCGCTTCCCACTGCCGGCGAGCGAATTCGGTCGTGTAATACGGCTCTTCGACATAGCCGTAGACGCCCCAGCAGCCGCGCCGCCATTCGCATACCGTGGTGTCGCAGCGCCAGACGCGCTCGCAGCCGTATTTGACGCGCGGCGGCGGTGCCAGCGGTCCGGTGATCGGCGGCCGTCCCACCGCGACCATCGGCGGCGGCGGGGGAGCCTCGATCACGACCGGCGGGGGCGGCACAACCACTACCCGGGCGTCCGCGGCATGCGCGAGGGGCGCGCCCAGAAACGCCAATGCCAAAATCCATCCGATCATGCGCGCCATGGCCGACCCCTCCGAATGGCGGCCATCCTAGGGGAGAACGCCCGGCCGTGCCAGCCTCCGGGGCGTGCGATCCTCATACGCGGAGGGAGCGGGTCGCCGCTGCAACACCCCCTACAAGGAGTAGGGGGGCGTGCCCCGGTGCGATCAACCTGCGGTTTGAAGCGGGGTACGCTGCCCCTTCGCGGCCGCGATCGCGCTCCACACCTTGAATGGCGTGCAAGGCGTGTCGACGTGGCGCACGCCATAGACCGACAGCGCATCGACGATGGCGTTGACGCCTGCCGACAGCGAACCGACCGTGCCCGCTTCGCCGGCGCCCTTGACGCCGAGCGGGTTGGTCCTGGTCGGGACGGGATTGTCCTCGACCACGACGCTGCAGAAGTGGCTCGCGCGCGGCATGCCATAATCCATGAACGAGCCGGTCAGGAGCTGGCCGGTCTGCGGATCGTAGGCCTTGTCCTCGATCAGCACCTGGCCGAGGCCCTGCGCGATGCCGCCCATGATCTGGCCCTTGAGCAGCAGCGGATTGATCACGGTGCCGACATCGTCGACCACCCAGTAGCCGACGATTTCCGTCGCGCCGGTCTCGGGATCGACCTCGACCTCGCAGACATGGCTGCCGTTCGGGAAGTTTCCCGTCTTGGCGCGATAGGTCGCGGTCTCGTAGAGACCTGGCTCCATGTCAGGCGGCAGCCGGTTCAGTTCGAAAGCGGTCTCCGCAACGGTATGGATGCCGATCGCGCGGTCGGTGCCGGAGATCGTGAACTTGCCATCGGCGAAGTCGATGTCGCTTTCCGCCGCCTCCAGCATGTGCGCCGCGAGCCGCCGCGCCTTGGCGATGATCTTCTCGCTCGCCAGCACAAGCGCGCCGCCGCTCATCGTGGTCGAGCGCGAGCCGCCGGTGCCCATGCCGAAGGCGACCGCGTCCGTATCGCCCTGGATGATGTTCACCCGCTCGGGGTCGATGCCGAGCCGGCTTGCGAGAATCTGCGTCTGCACGGTCGCATGGCCCTGGCCGTGCGAGACCGAGCCGGTGACGAGCGTCACGCCGCCGCCGGGATCGAAGCGGATCTCGGCGGTCTCGATCGTTGCGTCGGATGCGGCTTCGATGGTGTTGGAAAGACCGAGCCCGCGCAGTTTGCCGCGCTTCGCGGCTTCCTTGCGCCGCGCGGCAAAGCCGTTCCAGTCGGCGAGGCCCATCGCGCGATTCATGTTCTCCTCGAAGCGGCCGCTGTCATAGGTGAAGGTCAGCGCCGTCTTGTAGGGGAGCGCATCGGGCGGGATCGTGTTGATACGGCGAAGCTCGGCCGGATCGACATTCATCTCGTCGGCGGCGATCTCGACCAGCCGCTCGATGATGTAGGACGCCTCGGGGCGTCCGGCACCGCGATAGGGCGAGGTGCAGTGCTTGTTGGTGAGCATGCCGGAGACCGCCACATGCGCGGCGGGGATCGTGTAGACCCCGCAGACGGTGCCGATATTGTTGACCGGCGGCATCGCGCCGCGGAACGAGACGTAGGCGCCGAGATTGCCCCATGCGCGCACCTTGACCGCAAGGAAGCGGCCGTCGCGGTCGAGCGCCAGCGCGGCATCGACGATCACATCGCGGCCGTCGTCGTCGCTGAGCAGGCTTTCGCTGCGGTCGGCGACCCATTTCACCGGCCGGCCCATGCGCCGCGCGGCCCAGGGCATCAGGATCATCTCGGGATACACCGACCCGCGCATGCCGTAGCTGCCGCCGATGTCGCCGGTGATGAGGCGCAATTGGTTTTCGGGGATATTGAACGAGAACTGCGTGATGTCCTTGCGGAACAGATAGGGCCGCTGGAACCCGCAATGCAGCGTGTAACGGCTGGTGCCGGAATCGTATTCGCCGATCACGCCGCGCGGCTCGATCGGATTGGCGGTGACGCGGTTGATGTCCATCGACTGGTGGACGACGCGATCGGCGCGCGCGAAAGCCGCTTCGACGGCGGCAGCGTCGCCGGCCTGATAGAAATAGGCCTCGTTGTTGGGGCAGTCGTCATAGAGCTGCGGCGCGCCGGGCGCGAAGGCGTCGCGCGCCGAAACCACGACGGGAAGGGGAGCGTAGGTGATGTCCAGCTTCTCGGCCGCGTCGCGCGCCTGCGCCAGCGTGTCCGCGATCACCACGGCAACCGGCTGGCCGATATGGCGGATGCGGTCGATGGCGAGCGCCGGACGCTGGGGCACGAACATCGGACTGCCGTCACGTTTGCGGAACGGCGCCATGTAGGGAAGCGTGCCGAGGCCGTCGGCGAGATAGTCGGCGCCGGTCAGCACTGCATGCACGCCGGGAGCTTGTTTCGCCGCCGTGGCGTCGATGCCGCGCAGTTCGGCGTGGGCATGCGGCGAGCGCACCACCGCCGCCCAGAGCTGGTTTGCAAGATTGAGATCGTCGAGAAAGCGTCCGCGCCCCATCAGCAGCCGCGGATCTTCGCGGCGTGTAACCGACTGACCGATCGCAAATTCACCCATGACCGTTTCCCCCCAATTATTCTTTTCTGTGTGCAGTGAGGGACAGCTTAGCGGCATTTGCTTCGGACAGAAGGGCGTCGCGACCAATCGCCACGACTTCGGGCGACGCCGTCCGCATGCCGAACGGCTTGCCGCCGCCGGCTTGCCTCACCACCTTTCAGGCTGGATGGATTGCGGGCCGGAGCGAGCCATGCGGTATGTCTGCGATGCCCCCGGAAGCAAGGTCTGGTTTGCGATCGAAACCGAGGCCGAGGCGATCGCCGAATCGGCGCTGATGGAACATGCGGTGGAGAAATATTTCTCCCAGGCCCAGGAAGAGGCGGCGCTGAGCTATCGCCCGCTCTCCCAGGTTTCCTTCGAGCAGAATATCGGTCTTGGCGATCACATCAGGCGCACGATGCCGATGTTCCTGACCCTGCGCGACGCCGAGGGGCAGGGGCTTGCGACCGCGATGCTGCCACCGCCGGGGCAGGGGGATGCCGGGTTCCGGATCATCATCGTCGGCTGCCGAAACAGCGACCCCTATACCGAGCACGGGGCGGCGATCGAGGCGCTCGGCGCGCATCTCGGCTTCATTCTCGACCGTTCGCGCTGCTATCCCTATCAGCGCGGCTAAACGCTCCGTGGGTCTGATTTTCCCGTGAATGCAGCGTCAGGCCCGGGCCTGACGCTGCATGTTTCTGCTCTTGATTCAGGCGGCGCCGCGCATGCAGCCCCGCACATAGGACCCGCGGCGGAGGGCGCTGACGCCCTTGGCGCGCGCTTCGGCCGTGCAGGAGGCGCGCTTGGCCCGGCTTGCGGCCCGCCGCTGCGCGCGGCTTGCCCGCTTGGACTTGGTGGTCTGCTTGGCGGTGGGCTTCGCCTGCGGCGCGGGCGTCTGCTTGGCTTGCGCGTCGGCGGGTGGCATCTGGCCGGTCTGGGCCTGCGCGAACGCCGACTTGACCGAAAGCGGAGCGATTCCGGAACCTCCAGCGCAGATCACCAAGGCGGCTACGCCGGTCGCGGCGAGAATCTGAGCGAGTTTCATCAGGGCTTCTCCTGGGTTGCTCCCCATCCCTGGTAATATGTTCCGCCCGCCGTCGTGAACGGTGGCTGAACAATCGGCCCGGTCGGGCCGGGCATCTCGGGGGTACCCCCTTTGCGTCCGGATGCTGATTCGGGACGCGGCCGGGCGTTATCGCCGTGGCCTGCGCGTCCACCTTGATTTTGGCGCCCGTCCGCAGTAGGTAGCGTGCCATGCTTCGCGGCCCGGTGACGGACTTCCGCGAGCGATTGTTCTCCCACAAATGGCCCCGTCTGGCCGCCACCTCGGGAATCGAGGTCGGGTGCTAACGGGGCCTGTTCGGATTCGACCAACCAGCGTCAGGCCCATGGCAAAGAGCCCGTTCAAGTTCCTGCAGGAAGTGCGCGCCGAGACCGAGAAGGTCACGTGGCCGACGCGGCGCGAGACGGCCATCACGACCGCCATGGTGTTCGTGATGGCGACGCTGGCGGCAATCTTCTTTCTGATCGGGGATCAGATCATCCGCATCGCGGTGACGACGATCCTGGGCATTGGCAGCTAAGGACCGACGACCGTCATGGCCAAGCGCTGGTACATCGTTCACGCCTACTCGAATTTCGAGAACAAGGTCGCGGAATCGATCCGCGAGCAGGCCAAGCAGCGCGGCCTGTCGGAAAATGTCGAAGAGATTCTGGTGCCGAAGGAGAAGGTCACGGAAGTGCGCCGTGGCCGGAAGATCGACACCGAGCGCAAATTCTATCCCGGCTATGTGCTGGTGAAGATGGACCTGACCGACGAGGTCTTCCACCTCATCAAGAACACGCCGAAAGTGACCGGCTTTCTCGGCTCCGACAACAAGCCGATGCCGATCTCGGACGCCGAGGCCAACCGCCTGCTTCAGCAGGTGCAGGAAGGCATCGAGCGGCCGAAGCCGTCGGTCTCGTTCGAGATCGGCGAACAGGTTCGCGTCTCGGATGGCCCGTTCGCGTCGTTCAACGGCGTGGTCGAGGAAGTCGACGATGCGCGCTCGCGGGTGAAGGTCGCGGTGTCGATCTTCGGCCGCGCCACCCCGGTCGAACTCGAGTTCGGTCAGGTGGAGAAGCTTTGAGTTTCACCTCTCCCGCTTGCCGGGCGAGGTTGAAAAGGCGTGGGAGAAGGTCCGGTGGCCAGCCGGGGCGCCTTTCGCACCACGCACCCTGAGCGGCCGGGCAACCGGCCATAGGAGAGAGTGATGGCAAAAAAGATCACAGGTTACGTAAAGCTGCAGGTGCCTGCCGGCGCCGCGAACCCGTCGCCGCCCATCGGGCCGGCGCTCGGTCAGCGCGGCCTCAACATCATGGAGTTCTGCAAGGCGTTCAACGCGCAGACCCAGCAGACGGAGAAGGGCACGCCGATCCCGGTGGTGATCACGGTCTATGCGGACCGTTCGTTCACCTTCGAGATGAAGACGCCGCCGATGTCGTTCTTCCTCAAGAAGGCCGCCAGCATCCAGAGCGGTTCGAAGACCCCCGGCCGTGGCTCGGCCGGCTCGGTTACGCGCGCTCAGGTGAAAGAGATCGCGCAGAACAAGCTGAAGGACTTGAACTGCGAAACGATCGAGGCCGCCATGAAGATGGTCGAAGGTTCGGCCCGCTCCATGGGCATCGAGGTGAGGGACTAACGGCGATGGCACAGCACGGAAAACGCGTAGTCAAGGGTCGCGAAGGCATCGACCGCGTGAAGCTCTACTCGCTCACCGATGCGGTGAAGCTGGTGAAGGAGCGGGCCAACGCCAAGTTCGACGAGACCGTCGAAGTGGCGATGAATCTCGGCGTCGATCCCCGCCATGCCGACCAGATGGTGCGCGGCGTCTGCAACCTGCCGAACGGCTCCGGCCGCACGGTGCGGGTGGCGGTGTTCGCGCGCGGACCGAAGGCCGATGAGGCCAAGGCCGCAGGCGCGGACGTCGTCGGCGCGGAGGATCTGGTCGAACAGGTCCAGGCCGGCAACATCAACTTCGACCGCTGCATCGCGACGCCGGACCTGATGGGTCTGGTCGGCCGCCTCGGCAAGGTGCTGGGCCCGCGCGGCCTGATGCCGAACCCGCGTGTCGGCACCGTCACCATGGACGTCGCCGGCGCGGTCAAGGGCGCCAAGGGCGGCGCGGTGGAGTTCCGGGTCGAGAAGGCGGGCATCGTCCATGCCGGCGTCGGCAAGGCGTCGTTCTCGGAAGAGAAGCTGGTCGAGAACATCCGCGCCTTCGCGGATGCCGTTCAGCGCGCCAAGCCGTCGGGTGCGAAGGGCACGTTCGTGCAGCGCGTCGCGGTGTCCTCGTCGATGGGCCCGGGCGTGAAGGTCGAGCCGAACACGGTGCTCGGGGCCGCGCCCGCGTCCTGATGTGACGCACTGACAAAAGTCGAAAGGGCCGCGCTTGCGCGGCCCTTTTTTGTTGTCCCGAGCCTTCGCGCAAGTCCCGTTTTCGGGGGCAAGACAAGTCCCGTTTTCGGGGACAGAAACGAAGAAGGCTGAGACGAAGGTTTGCCAAACGGAAAACTGTTCTTGACGCCAAAACGCCTCTCGAATTAGTTTGCCGTATGGAAAACTATGAGCATCGCCTGAACCTTGCGTTTGCGGCCCTGGCCGATCCGACCCGGCGCGCGATCGTCGCGCGCTTGTGCAGCGGAGACGCCACGGTCGGCGAACTCGCCGAGCCTTTTGAGATCGGTCTGCCGACAATGCTGAAGCACATTCGCGTGCTCGAACGCGGCGGCCTCGTCTCGTCGGAAAAATCCGGGCGCGTACGAACGTGCTCCCTCACCGCCGAGGCGCTTCAGAGCACCGACGATTGGCTCCGCGCGCATATCGCGACGTGGGAAAGCCGGCTCGATCGGCTGGAGGCTCACCTATCCCGCAGAAAGAAGGACACAGGACGAGATGACTGACCGCTCCGCACAGACAGAATCGGCATGGGCCGGGTCGGCATGGGAAACGTGGCCGCTCGATCGCGAAATCGTCTTGGCCCGCGTCATTGATACGCCCCGTGAGAGCGTCTTCGAGGCGTGGACCGATCCCGAGCAACTCACGGCGTGGTTCGGGCCCAAGGACTTTACGATCGAGACGCACGAGATCGACGTTCGAGAGGGCGGCGTGTGGCGGTTCGACATGGTCGGTCCGAACGGCGTTCGCTACGACAACCGAATGAAGTTCCTGCGCATCGATCGGCCGCGTCTGATCGAGGTCGATCACGGTTCCGACAAGGACGACGACCCGGGCAAGTTTCGAATGCTGGTCACGTTTGACGAGCAGACGGACGGAAAGACGGTTCTCACCTTGCGTCAGATGCATCCGACGCGCGCGCGGCGCGATGAAGGCATCGGATTCGGTGCGGTGGAATTCGGGGGCCAGACGCTCGACAAGCTCGCCGGGCACCTGGCCGCACGCAAATCCTAGAGCGTTTTCGAGCGAAGTGGATACCGGTTCGCGTGAAGAAAACGCGTTACTACAAACAATTAGAGCTTCAGCTTTGATTCTATCAAAGCCGGAGCTCTAATCTTCCGATCGGCCGTGCTCGCAGCCGGCCACGCGGTAGACGTAGCGGCCCACGCCCAGGCGGTCATAGCGCAGTTCCGGCTGGCAGTAGTTCTCCCACTTCCGGATGCGCTGGGCGAGCGTCGTGCGCGCGCTCTCGTCCTCCGGCGGGAGGACGTCGACGATCAGCGGAATGCCGTTGCCCGAGCCCCAGGTGGTGGTGCAGTTCATCGTGCGGCCGGTCTGGCGGCAGACGACGTTGGACGAGTCGCCGGATGAGCCGGCCCCGGCCCAATCGGCCGGCGGCTGCGCCCAGGCGGGCGCCGTCGCTGTTGCTGAGAAGAGCAGCGCGCTGGCAGTGGCAAAGCCGAGCGAGCGCAGGGCCTGAGTGAGCATCGGCGCCTCCGGAAGGTTAATACTTCCTTACACCGAGCAATTAGGGGGCCGCCAGCCTGTTCCGTTCCGGGACAAGCGTCCCGCGGCAAGAGTCGGATCTCGTCCGGCCTCCCGGAAAGCAGAGCGGCGGCCCCGCCGAGGGAGCCGCCGCCTTGTAGTTATCTTCGGACGTGGCCGAGCCAGTCCTCAGGGGCAGCTGTATTCGATGCCGTCGTAGCCCCGGAAGGTGCGGGTGTGCGGATTGTAGGAGCGGTAGCGCCGGGCGCAGGCATCGACCGCCGCGGAGTCCGCTGCCGCCGCCGCGGCGCCGGCCGCGATCATGCCGCCGAGGATGCCGATGCCGACACCCACCGCGACCGCATCGCCGCGGCCGCCGCCACCCCGGTGGTGACGGTGGCCACCCCGATGCCTCGGACCGGGCCGCGCGGGACGCACGCGGGCCCGGTTCTGCACTTGCTGAACGTGGCTCGCGGGCGCGTCGGAAAGGCCTGCGGCGGACAATCCCAGTCCCAGCGGTGCGGCCGAAACGGCTGCCGGCGAAATCAGCATGGCAGCCCCGAGAAGGGCGGCGCAGGCCGTGGCGGATCTCAAAACAAACATGACGAACTTCCCATGGTGATGGCGCCATCCATGCCGGTTGCGGCAGGCAGCCCCGCTTGTGGCCATTAGAGCTTTTCCGGCTTTGATGGAATCAAAGCCGGAGCTCTAATTATTTGTAGTGACGCGTTTTCTTCACGCGAAACCGGTATCCACCCCGGATCAGGTCCGGGGCAAGCTTTCGCTTGAAAACGCTTTGGTAGGCCAGAAAAAATAAGCGCCGGCGCTCCGCCAAAGCCGGAGCCTCCGACGCGCGGCGAGTAAAGCGGTTGCAGGGCGGCCACGCAATCGCTGCCACCGCACAATGCTGCAAATTCGCTATGCAGATACGGCCCGGAAAACGCTGCGTGGTAACGAATTACTGCTTGTAGGAGGGATAACCGTCGCGCCCTGCCTCGGCATCGAGCAGGCGCAGCATCGCGTGCCACTCGAGCACGCCGTAAGGCCGGCGTGTGCCGGGCTGATACATGTGCGCGGTGTGTTCGAGGACTTCTTTCGACGGCAGGCTGAGTTCGGTACGCGCCGCCATGGCGTCGACCTGCGAGCGGCACGACAGTTCGAGCTGATACATGGTGTTGAACGCCTGCTGGATGGTCGCGCCGCAGGTCAGCAGGCCGTGATTGCACATGATCAGCGCATCATGCGGCCCGAGATCCTCGACGATGCGCTCGCGCTCGTCGAGGTTCACGGCCGGGCCTTCATAACCGTGATAGCCGATGTGGCCGACGAATCGCATCGAGGTCTGCGACATCGGCAGCAGGCCGCACTTCATCACCGACACCGCGATGCCGGCCCGGGTGTGGGTATGAAGCACGCATTGCACGTCGGGCCGCGCCTTGTGGATCGCGCCGTGGATGACATAGCCGGACTTGTTGATCCCATAGTCGGTGTCCGGACTCGAGATGACCTCGCCCTCGACATCGATCTTCACCAGACTCGAGGCCGTGATCTCCTTGTAGAGCAGGCCATAGAGGTTGATCAGCAGGTGCTCGGTGCCCGGAATCCGCGCCGTGATGTGGTTATAGATCAGGTCGGTCATGCCGTACTTGTCGACCAGCCGGTAGCAGGCGGCGAGATCGCACCGCGCCTGCCACTCTTCGGGGCTGACCTGATCGCGGATGCTCTCGAAGTTCGTGTCGTATTTCATGGTCTTTCCGCCCTCGCTGTCTGCGGTCTATAGTCACCGACGTTGCAGTGAAGAATAGCCGCCGAGCGCCATGCGGGCCAAGCCCGCGACGACACGGCCGGCAAAAGGGGATGGAAGGAACGGCAATGGCGAATTTTCGCTTGCTTTCGATTGCGCTGGCGGGGCTTTTTCTAGGGTTAACCGCTCCAATCCAGGCTCAGGAATACCCGACGAAAGCGATACGGCTGATCGTGCCGTTCCCGCCCGGCGGCAGCAACGACGTGGTGGCGCGCATGGTCGCCCAGCAACTCTCCGAGAACCTGGGCCAGCCCGTGGTCGTGGACAACCGCGCCGGCGCCGGCGGTACCATCGGCACCGAAACGGCGTCGCAGTCAGCGCCGGACGGCTACACGCTGCTGGCGATCTCGCTCGCGCATGCGGTCAATCCCTGGCTCTACAAGACGCGTTACGACTCGCTGAAATCGTTCGATCCGATCGCGATCTTCGCGACCGGCCCCAACGTGCTCGTGGTGCATCCGGACCTGCCGGTGAACTCGGTGCAGGACCTGTTGAAACTCGCCAAGGAGCGGCCGGGCAAGCTGCTCTATGCCACCGCGGGCGTCGGCAGCTTCCAGCACCTCGGCGCCGAACTGTTCAAGCTGATGGCCAAGATCAACACCGTGCACGTGCCCTATAAGGGCGGCGGACCGGCGATGGTCGATCTCATGGGCGGCCACGTCCAGTATCAGCTCGGCTCGCTGATCCAGACCACGCCGCATATCCGCTCGGGCAAGCTCAAGGCGCTGGCGACCGGTGGATCGAAGCGCAATCCGATCCTGCCCGACGTGCCGACCGTTTCGGAGGCCGGCGTTCCGGGCTACGAGGCGAACAACTGGTGGGGCATCGCCGCACCTGCCGGCACGCCGCCGGCCATCATCGAAAAGCTCAATTCGGCGGTGGCGGCCTCCCTGAATGCCGAGCGCTTGCGGAAGGCGTTTGCAGCCGAGGGAGCGGAGGTTCTGCAGATGACGCCAGCGGAGTTCAGCCGCTTCGTTGCCGACGAGACGGCGAAGTGGGGCAAGGTGGTCAAGGAAGCTGATATCAAGCTCAACTGAACGTGCTCTACCGCGACGCGGTGGCGATCAGCCGTAGCGCTCGCCCCACGCATAGAGTGACTTGAGCACCGGGCGGAGCGCTTCGCCCTTCTCGGTGAGGAAGTATTCGTAGCGCGGCGGGTGGTTCTCATAGAGGCGGGTGGCGACGACGCCGCCCGCCTCAAGCATTTTGAGCCGCGCCGACAGCGTGTTCGGCGCGATGCCGGGCAGCAGCTCCTCGAATTGCTGAAAGCGCAGCGGGCCGCGACGCAGCAGGTCCCGCAGGATCAGCAGCGTCCAGCGCTCCCCGATCACGTCGAGCGCGCGCGCCACCGGACAGACCTGACCATAGCTTGTTGCCATGCCGACAGATCTATCCCGTCCCAACATTTTTGCAATTGACTTGTTTTATGCAAGTAACTTATTTGATTGAAGTGAAGGGACGAGTAGGCTCATTGGCCGTCGACCTTGAGTATTGCCGGTCGGAGCGCACCGAAGCGTGAGGTCGGATGGCTCGTTCGGATGAACAGTTCCTGTGTGCTCGTCCCTGCGTAAGCGAGGTCTTTGCGAAAATCTCAGGGGTCATTCCGGGGCGGCGCGTGAGCGCCGAGCCCGGAATCCATAAGCCCTGTCTGTGTTCATGGATTCCGGCCCTCGCTTCGCTCGGCCGGAATGACGGCCAAGGATTTTGCAGAGGCCTCACGCAAGCGGGGACGCGAGAGGCGGCAATGCGAACAGACTCGTGCCGGACTTCGCCGCCATGAACGACAGTTCGGTCGAACGCATTCGCGTGCGCCCTGCAAACCCCATTCTCACCGGGCCGATCTTCCCGACGTTGCTCAGGCTGACTTTGCCGAATCTCGCCGCGATGCTGGCCGCGACCTTGGTGGCGATCGCCGAGACCATCTATGTCGGGCTGCTGGGCACCGTTCAACTCGCCGCCATCGCTCTGGTGTTTCCGCTGACCATGCTGATGCAGATGCTGTCGGCGGGCGCGGTGGGCGGTGGCGTATCGTCGTCGATCAGCCGCGCGCTCGGCGCCAATGACGAGCAGCGCGCAGAAAGCCTCGCCATCCACGCTCTGGTGATCGGACTGACCGTCGGACTGGCATTTTCGTTTCTCTTTTTCGCAGGCGCCGGACCCGTCCTGTGGCTGCTCGGCGGCCGCGGGGCCGTGCTGGAACAGGCGCTGCTGTATGCAGGCATCGCGCTGACCGGCGCCGTGTTTACCTGGGCGCTCAACACGCTCGCGTCGATTCTGCGCGGCACCGGCAACATGCGCGTTCCGGCAGTCACGTTGCTGGTCGCTTCGGCCCTGCAGATCGTCCTCGGCGGCGTCATGGGTCTTGGCTTCGGCCCTGTGCCGCGGCTGGGGCTTCCCGGTGTGGCGTGGGGTCTCGTGATTTCGCAGGCACTGGGCGCGCTTCTCCTGCTCTGGTTTCTCGGCGCGGGACGTGCGCGCGTGGGGCTGAGCCCGCGGCAGACCACGCTTCGCCGCGGCATGTTCTCAGACATTCTCAAGGTCGGCGCAGTGTCGGCGCTCCAGCCATTGCAGACAGTGCTCACGGTCCTGATCGTGACCTCGCTCGTCGCCCGTTTCGGTACCGACGCGCTCGCCGGTTTCGGAATCGGCGCGCGGCTCGAATTCCTGCTGGTGCCAATCGTGTTCGCGCTGGGGGTGGCCAGCGTGCCGATGGTCGGCATGGCGATCGGCGCAGGTGACTCCCGGCGCGCCCGAAAGGTCGCCTGGACCAGCGCAGCGATCGCCATGACGGTATTGGGCGCGATCGGCCTCGTCGTTACGATGGTCCCCGATGTCTGGTCCGGATTGTTCACCACCGATCCGGCGGTCCGCGACTCTGCCAATCTCTATCTCCGTCTGGCCGGTCCGGGCTTCGCCTTTTTTGGACTGGGCCTGAGTCTCTATTTTGCCTCGCAGGGTTCCGGCCGGGTGCTGTTTGCCGTGCTCGCCAGCATGGTGCGTCTCGCCCTGGTCGCCATCTGCGGGCCGCTGCTGATCTGGCTCGAGGCGCCTGCCTGGACCCTGTTCGCGCTCGTCGGCGCGTCGTTGCTGGCCTATGGTCTGAGCATCGCGCTGGCCGTGTACCGCACGCCGTGGGGCGAGGGGAGCGTCGCGCGCTGATGGGCAGGCCGACGTGCTGGACTTCGCACCGGTTGTCGCCTTAGCAATGTTCCTCGAAAGGCGCGAAGATCGCCGCCGCCCGCTGAGGAAATGCCGATGTCCATTGCTTCGGAAAGTCTCGTCAATCCCGTCAAGGCCCGGATGCAGAAAGGTGAGGCGGCGCTCGGGCTCAATGTTCGCCTTAGCCGTTCGCCGGACATCGCGCGCATCGCCAAGGCGACCGGACACGACTTCATTTTCATCGACACGCAGCACTCGATCTTCGATCTGGAGACGATTACGCATATCGCGCATACGGCGCTTGCGATCGGTGTCGCGCCGCTGGTGCGCGTGCGCGGGATCGACGATCCCGACGTCTCGCTGCTGCTCGACAACGGCGTCACCGGCATCGTCTATCCGGACGTGAGCACGGCAGCGCAGGCCCGCAGGGCGGTGGAAGTCTGCCGCTTTCCACCGCGCGGCAAGCGTTCGGTCGCGGGCGGCTATCCGCATCTCGACTATCGTCCGGTGCCGCTGCGCGAGAGCGTGCCGGCGCTCGATGAAAGCTGCCTGCTGGTGCTGATGATCGAGACCGTCGAGGGGCTCGCGAATGTCGAGGAGATCGCGGCAGTCGATGGCGTCGACGTGATCCATCTCGGCACGAACGACCTGCTGGCCGCGATGGGCAAGGCCGGGCAGTTCGACGATCCGGTGGTGGTCGAGGCGCAGGATCGCGTGATCGAAGCGGCACACCGCTACGGCAGGTTCGCAGGCTGCGGCGGCAATCGCGATGTCGCAAGGCAGGTCGCGGCGATCAGGCGTGGCGCACGCTTTATCACCACGCAGACCGACATCGCATTCCTGATGGCGTCGGCGAATGCCTGGACCAGGGGCGTGCGGGAGGCGCTTGGCGACCTGCCGGCCGCGTGATGTCTGCGCGAATAGTATTTCCGCGGGGGGAGACTCAAAGCCAATCTGGCGCGTGATACTGCCGCTGCAACAGAGAATGCTGCCGAATTAGATCATTGCGGACTGAGAGGAAACGAGAATGAGATCAAGACTGACAGGCTTCTGCGCTGTCGCCGCCGTAGCAGCGCTGGGCATCGGCGGGCTGAAAGCGCAGCAGGCTTCGGAATTTCCGAACAAGGTGATGACGATCATCGGCTATTCCAATCCGGGCGGGCCGCTCGATCTGCTCGCGCGCTCGCTCGCAGACGGTCTGCGGGGTCAGTACGGCAAGCCGGTGATCGTCGAGAACAGGGTCGGGGCCGCCGGGATCACCGCATCGCTCTACCTCAAGAAGCAGCCTCCGGACGGGCATACGCTGTTTTACGGCACGATGACCACGGCGATCTTCGCGCCGCAGATCCGCGCGCAGCTTCCCTACGACACGCGCACGGACTTCACCCCGATCGCGCTGACCACCAGTTACACGCTGATCCTGGTGGCGCGGCCGACGCTGCCGTTCAAGACGCTGGATGAGTTCGTCGACTACGCCAAGAAGAATCCGGGCAAGCTTAACTACGCCACGAACGGCATTGGCGCGTGGACCCATATCGCGATGGAACTGTTCCAGGAGCGCACCGGGGCCAAATTGACCCACGTGCCCTATACCGGCCATGCGCCTGCGTTGCAGGCATTGCTCGCAGGCGACATCGAGATGGCCATGCTCGATATCAACATCGCCAAGTCCTACATCGATGCGGGCACGCTGCGGGTGATTGGCCAACTCGGCACCGAGCGCACGCCCCAGTTCCCCGATGTCGCAACCTTCGGCGAGAAGGTGCCCGAACTGGCCACCGAATTCTGGCTTGGCATCTTCGGGCCTCCCGGCATGGCGCCGGGACTGGTGAGCAAGCTCAACGCCGACATCAACACTTTCAGTCAGTCGGACGTGATGAAGGAGCGCGCAAAGCTCGCCTACATGAACGTCCGCACGGAACCCGCCGAAGCGTTCAGGAAGCGGGTCGAGAACGACTGGAACTTCTGGGGCAAGGTGGTCCGGGACAAGGGCATCATCGTGAAGTAGGGGCGGGCCTCGACTACCGGGGCGCTCCGAAAATTAACGTCCGGCGCGGCGCACCGTTCGCCGCCGCACCAGACCGTCATCGCGCTTGTGATCGCGAGGACGAATGTCCGGAAGAGCGATCTTTCAACCTGTGCGCGCGCGACCAGCCTTCGCGCGCCACTGAATGGCCACAGGCCCGGCCGTT